>Ga0153915_10000698_pt1 | contig 31071 bp, 28 predicted proteins | sample Opewatmetagenome_2_FD_107003 | JGI IMG/M metagenome (GOLD analysis project Ga0153915, IMG submission 107003) | Freshwater wetland microbial communities from Ohio, USA - Open water 3 Core 3 Depth 3 metaG | ecosystem: Environmental > Aquatic > Freshwater > Wetlands | place: USA: Ohio, Lake Erie... | reverse complement strand
GATGCCGTGGAAAATCAGCGCAATGTGCGCGAGGAAACTAACCGTCGATGGGAAGCCGTGATTGAGGGGCGCGTTGCTAATGCTCAGGCCCGCATTCGTTATATCGGAACTCCATGGCACGATGATGATGTTGCCGGGAGAATTGCCAAGGCTCATGCCGCCGGCAAGCTTGCCAACTGGCGAGTCGAGATAGACAGATTCAGAATCAAGGAAGACGCCGCTGGCAACCCGATTCCGATTTGGCCGAGCAAGTGGAGTGTGCCGTATCTGGCCGACAAGAAAGCCAGAATGCCGCGCGCCTACTTGTACAACTACCAATTGAATTGTGCGTCTGAGTCTCACGTCGTTATTTCCAGAGTCAACTATTTCAACGATAATCGGTCTGGCAGGTTCACCACATCTAACGACAAGGCGCTGTGGGATGCTCTGGAATCTGGCGAACGGTGGCTTTCGATTGACCCTGCTGGAACTACCGGTAAGAACTCGTCGGATACTGGAATCGTCGAAATCATTCTGACTGCCGGCGGGTATCCGTTCGTTACGAACTGCTGGTTTTTGCATGTGACAATTACTGACGTGATAGACTGGGTATGTTCGCGCATTCGTGAGACTGATGCTCCGCGTTATCACGGGATACACTGGGAGTCGGCAGGCAGCGTGAAGGTTGGCATGGGTGCCATAAACGAACTCATGGCCCGCAATCTCCGGGAGGGTGACGCGGCCAAGAATATAGCCCCGTATCAAGGTGCTGACAATCTGGTGATCGTCAAGACGGACGCCAGGGTTGGCGGGAATAGCCAGCACCAGAGCAAGGAACAGCGGCTAAAGCAGGCGGCTGGTTACATCCAAAACGGGTTTGTAAGGTTCGCCGGAACGCGACGCGCCAAGACATTTGTCGCCGACATATCCGGGAATGCCACCTACGTTACCTCCAGCGGCAACTCGAACGTGGACAAGCTGGTTGAATATGTTCTTCACTTCGATTCTGGGCGCGGCTCTGACGCTGTTGACGCTCTGACGCAGTGGATTCTTTACAACAGGAATCGCATTGCTAACCCGTCTGCATACAACCCTGCGATTGTCACGGAAAAGGCAATTTGCGATCCGTGGCGCAACATGCTTTCCGATTATCACAAGAATCAGTTAGAGAGCATGAAAGTCGGCGGGAGTTCTAGCCGAGAGGAAGACGACTTTATCCAGTCCGCTTTCGGGCAAAACAGGTTTCAAAGGAGCTGCGCGTGAATGACATAACCGCATCTGTTGCGATTATCGTGATGGGAATGGCAATCGTCAGCCTGATTATTGCCGTCCTATTGCTGGCTTTGGGCACTCGGCATCTTGGCAGGTCCGCATATCAGGAGGCCGCGAACGCCGCCATCAAGACATACCAGATCGGAATCAATCGCGGCATCGACTGGCGAATGGCGCAGGACGCGAATACGGTTCCCAGTTCTGATATGGGATACACTCCGCCAGCACAGGACGAGCCGTTTGTTTCGGGCGACGATCCCCAAGCGGAACAGCCCATTGTCATAGGACGCAATTAGTTGTTGAATAAAGAACAGGCCATTGAGCAGTTCATTCAACTCCGCAAGGCGGACAGGGATTCACGCGCTTGGCGGGACGCTTGGTGGGCAATGGCCCAGGTCTACAACACCGGGCCACAGTGGGGGTACCTCAGGAATAACGACAATGCGCTACAGGTGCAGTATCTCCAGCATATCACCGATCCGCAGCGGTCTGATATTCGGGTTGCGATAAATCTCATTAATCCGGCCTGCGTCCAGATTGCATCGAAGCTCTGCCCAAGCCGGATCGAGGGCTATCATAATCCGTCAAGCGGCAGTATCGAATCTCGGATGGTGGCGGATACTGCCGACAAGTTCATGCAGGCTCACCTTCGCAAGATCAGCGCGTTGCACGTTCTTCGTAGCAAGCGGAACGACCAATGCGTTCTCGGAACTTCCGTAATTCGCCGGACGATACAGGGCAGGCCAAGAGGCGAAATCAATGGGCAACAGGTGCGCGATTTTTCCGTAGGTTGGGCGCTATGCAAGCCGTGGGAATTTATTCGCGATCCATCGGCGACGACTACCGATCCTGCCCGCCACGAATTCATCTTCGCCCAAGAGTTGCCTCGTCCGGTCCAGTGGCTGAAAACAAATTTCGGTATTGAAATAAAGACTCAAAACACGATGGGCAAGCTGCTTGAATACCATCGTCAATTGCAGGCCGCTACAGGCCAGGGTCTTGACCGTGGAGCAAAAGACTCCACAATGCCCGCCGTCTTGGTTCAGGAATGCTATTTCCAAGACCCGGACATGCCGACTGATTGGCCGTGGGTGCTGCTTACATGGAGCGACCCATCACAGGGCATCGACAAACTGAATCCCATCGGGCAGGGCTTGTATCCTAATCCGTTCCACGGTCTGCCGTTCCACCTGTTCAATTATGACACCAGCGAGCTTCAGTCGCCGTGGGCGCGCGGCGTTCCTCATATTGCCTGCCAGCAGCAGGACGTATTCAATCTGGGTGCAACGTGGCTTGTGCGGATACTCATGCAGGGTGCGGGCAAATGGTCTGTCGAAAAGGGAACGGTAGATAACCCGAAAAAGCAACTAAACAACCGAGTAGACGAGATTATCGAATGGGACCGGCGACAGGCCGCATTCCCCAACCTGGCCGGCCCGCCTACTCGCGTAGGCGCCCCGCAGGTTTCGCCAGGCGTTATCGACATCATCAACACCGCTCCGGGCTGGATATTCGATTCGCTGAATCTGGCCGACGTGCAGCGCGGTATCGCGGTCAAGCGTGGCGAGTCAGCCGAAGCGTACAAGACTCGTCTTGGTGAAGCCAATTCGGTTCTTGAGACCGTAAGGCGCGACGACGAGCTTACGTTGCAGGAACTCATTTTCAGCACGACCATTGATATGCTTGATCCCAATCGTATCAGGATGGATCAGCTTGCCGAAACGCTTGGGCCGGACGTTGCAAGGGACAGGATTATGTCGCTGGTTCGCCAGCCGATTTCCAAGTCCATATCCGAATTTGTTGTACTGCCCGGAACGGTTCGTCCTAAAACGCCGCTGGAAACAATGGATCAGTTCTCCTCGCTAGTGGCCGGTCAAGTTATTGAATCTCATGACGCGCAGCGCGAAATGTTTCTTCAAGGCAATGTCTCGGTAAATACCATGTTGTCTGAGGCGTTCAAGAAGCAGCGTGCCGAGATTGCGATAATGAAGTCGGGGCAAAACGTGATGCCTTTCATGGGCGATCATCACGCCTACCATATTGAGACGTGCCAGTTGTTTATCAATTCGTCGGAGTTTTTGTCTCTTGACGAGCAAATACAGGACATGATTCAGGACCACATGGTAAGTCACCAGCAGGCCGAAATGGAAATCGCCAGAGCTACGAGCTTTGGACAACCGCAACCAGGCCAGGCAAGCCCTCCAGCCCCCAGTGGTGAAGGTTTGCGTGGCGGGTCCGCACCCGCAGGTGCGGCAATGCAAGTTTAGCAGGCCACCGACTGCGGTCGCGGGCCAAGGATAGGTTATTATGGCGGAAGTAGAGAGTACGAATGGACCGGCAAGCACGGTTGCGGCTGCTACCAGCACCAGCCCGGCTATGCCCGCGACAACCGTAACTCAACCGGCGCAGGGTACGCAGGATGCGATGCTCCAGATTCCCAAGTCTGCATTCAAGGCAGTCAACGGGGACTGGCACAAGGGCGTCGAAAACCTGAATGCGTATCAGCAGGCAATGGCAAGCGGAGCAATTCAACCGGAATTGGGAGCTTTCATTCGGGATAACGGCTTGGAGCCGTCTACCGTCATGGAGTTCCTACGCAACGCTATCGCCCAGCCAGAAGCGCCGGCCAGTGTGCCACAATCAGGTGGCGAAACGCTGGGCCAGTTTACACCGGAAGCTGTTGCACAGATCGTCGGCAAGGCACTCGACGAAAAGATGTCTGCCCGCGAACAGGCCGCTGCGCAGCGTCAGATGTTGACTCAGGCCCGGCAAACAGAGGCGAACTTTACGAACTCAGTTTTGAAGGAAACGAAATTCGTCACAGATACGGGAGAACGAAGTCCTTTCGCGGACGAAGCTGAAGGCATTTGGAGCCGCGTACTCGCCACGGAAATGCAGAACGATGTTCCTGCATATATCACTGGCGACCAGCGGGCAAAAGAGGTACGTCGAATTTTCGACTTGCCTGCCAGCCAAGAGGCGCTCAGCCGCGCCAAGGAAAGATTCGTTTCCCGCATGAGGGATTTCAGTAATCATCTGGTTTCGCAGTTCGCTCAAGGTCAAACAAACATACCCGGAGCATCGCTTTCGAGCGGTGCAGGCGGGGCGCAGCCTCCGATTGATCTGGCAAACATGACGCCACAACAGGCGGCGTCTTTGTCGGATAAAGATCGCAGAGAGCTTGCCATTAACGGTTATCGCCGGCAAATGGCAGCGCGAGGCATGGCCCCAAGGTAGTCCGGGCGAAAGGTAACTATTATGGCTTTTGGAGATTTTGCAATGACCGTCGCCGACATCGAGGCGATGGTGGATCAGGTGTACTTGCTGAACAAGGCCAAGCCGCAGCAGATTCGGCATGGCGAGACGAGCAAGTGGTTTGCCCCTCGTATGCAGGACTTTGCTGGCCGAGCCACTCACTACAAAGTGATTACTCAGGTTCCGACCGGCACGCGAATGCGTACAGTTACGGCGGCTGACGCCGGCGAGTACGTTTCGGCGCGTGACATGACGGCCTACAACGTCGGCGTTCCGTACTCGGCACTCCGCGAGTTCCAGGGCACCGTCAAGGTCAACCTCAGCGCAGAACGGATTACGTCCGACCGCGAACACGCCGTGTTCAACATCGCTGACGAACTCGTTCGGCAAGCCGCGCTTGACTGCGATGAGCGCAAGAATATCGCCATCCATCAAGGGTCGGCTGCGGTCTTGGCGAGCGTTGTTCAGAAATACGATCCTGACGGCACTACATACACCGGAAGCACACAGACGGTTGCGTACCTCAAGATCGACGGCGGAAGCATCGCTCGCTTCAAGCCGGGCCAGATTCTCGATATCAGGGCGGCGTCTGCGTCAACTGTTCGCGTAACCTGCCAGGTCAACGATGTCGTGTACCCGCCTGACGGTCCTGAGTACGGCGCAAGCACCGTGGCCGACATCGGCCCCGGCATTGTCGTGACGTACTACTCGACCGAAGGAACCGGGACCAACGCCCACTTCGATAACGTCGTCGATGGCGACGAAATCGTCCTGAGCGGCGAATCCACCACATCCGGCTTCCACGGTTTCGAGGACTGGTTCAGCCAGACCACCGACGTGTATGTCGGCGAGGATTTGTCAACCGCGCTTGACCGCGACGGAGTTGGCAACTCGTGGTCGCATCCGATCATCATCACCGGCGGAACTGACGCCGCTCCGGTGACGTTCGACCCGGACACCCATCTGGCGCGGTTGGCCGTTCGCCTCCCGTATCAGGTGAAGTACGGCAAGGAAATGCGAACGAGCGAAGATGACGTATCCTATCCGCAGGTCATGGCGTTTATCACGACCCCGGAAATCGTGAACGAAGCCGTTCAGGACGCCAAGGACAGCATTCGGTTCACGTCGGTAGCGACCGCTTCGATGGATGAGGCGACCAGGAAAAACGTTTGGGGCGAAGTCGGCTTCAACGGGTTTGTCTGGCATTCCCCGTTCGGAGATGTCGCAATGCAGGCCGATCCGGTCTGCAAAGAAAACCGTGGCTACATCGTGAATCCCGAAAGTTTCTTCTGGCTGGCCCAGAAAGGCACGTCGGAGATGAGTTGGTTGCCCAATGCGGCCGGCGGACGCTTCCACATGGTCTACGGCACCAACGGCGGCTTGACCAAGTTCATTCAGGGCGGCTACTCGAACCGAGCCAACCTGCAATGCGATCAGCCGAGTTCCAATGCCATGATTACCGGCATCAAGGGAACCGTTTGGGATTAACGAATCCTAACTCTGGGTCGGGGCTGAATAAGCCCCGGCCCGGCATGGTGGAAGATGACTATAGGACCAAAATCTTTTTTGTGGGTAACGCCTGATACCGCTGGTGTTCCTACCGGCGGCAGGTATGGCGATGTCCGACGATTCGTGGACAGGGCCAAGCATGTCGGCCTTCATGTTGCATGGTCAAGGCCCATGCAGTGTTTTGTCGTCTATACCAAGCTTGGCTCTAAGTTTGTCACCCAGTGGATTTGCCAGTCGCCTTTGCAGGAACAGGCCATGCCGCTGACTGACAAGTTGTTTTGGACCTTGATGCAGATGTGGGAAATGGCGGGAAAAACGTCCGTAAAGACCATTCACACGCAGTACAAGCAGTTGCGTCAGAAGGCGGCTGTTGATAAGGCCAACGCGATGAGGAAAGAACACGAAGAACGCAAGAGCGACGTGATTGATGCGTATCGGCTGGCGACGGGCAAGCGAAGCCCCAAGGTGTTCTCCGTTCCCAGTAACTTCTTTTCACTGGCGGGCAACTGATGGCATTAGCGATTCCACAATGGACAGTCTCGTCGCTTGCTGCGAATATCCGCAGAGAGCTTGGCAGCAATCCGGCGACTATCGACAACAGGACGCCAGACCGCATTGAGGATTTGATTATCGAGTGCGGTATAGCCCTGTGGAATGCCTACGATTGGCGGTGGCGGCGCAAGAGCGCAACGCTGTCTGTTACTACGAGTCCTATGGACCTTGCTGCTGATTTTGGCGGCATGGACTGGCGCGGCATGAAAACCGTTCAGAGCCAGTTTGATCTGTGGTTTGCGCACGACGACCAGGACGGCTATTACGAAGAAGGAGCCACCGGAACCCCAAGGCTCGCCTACCTGCAATTGAAGGCAAGCACGGCGAACACATGGCAGGCGGTATTCGTGCCGTCACCTGACGCCACCTACAGCTTCCCTTACTGGTATTTGGCTGTCGATCCGTGGACAGCCGGAACTATTGTAGACCACGCTACGGCTCCGCTGTGGCCTACTCCATTCCATCGGGGCTGGCATATGCTTGCCCTTTGCGAAAGCCAGAGGCGATTTGAGAAGGACTCGAAACTCTGGAACGCCACAAAAGACGAGTACATGGATTGGCTGCGCGTGATGACTACTGAATGCGATAATTCTGTTCGCGGAAAGCCCGGAAGAATCGTTGATGGTTATAACGATTTTGGGTACAACATCACAGACGTGCCGAGCGGTGCGCTGCGAGGTGCGGCTTGGCGATAGTGTACGGAATGGCATCCGCAAGGCCATAAACTTGCGAGGGTCAGGCCTGATAGAAGCGAGCACGGCGTAAGGCCGACCTGCCGTGTAGACGATGGAGAATGATTATGGCACTGTTGAATGCTAAGGAACTAGACCGACTGAGGCATAGCAGCTATGTGTTTCGCAGCCTCGATATGGACCAGCGGTTGCAGTACATGAATAGTGACGGAACGTATCAGGGGCCAGACGTTGCCGCTGCTACCGTGATTGCTGATACTGGCGGTATTGCCGCAAACGATATTGCCTATGTGAGTGGATATGATTCCACGACCGGGCATGTCAAATTGAAGAAGGCTCAAGCGAACGCTGCTGCGACCTGCGAAGATTTATATTGGTGCCCAAGTGCGATTACTGCTGGAGCAGAAGGTTTCGCTTACATGCTTGGCAGTTTCACCAGCACCCTTACTAACAGCGGGAGCATTGGTGATCCGGTTTACCTGTCGGCTGCATCGGCAGGCGTGGTAACCGGCACTATGCCGACCGGCACGAATGTCGTTAAGAAGATTGGTTCGTTCTTGTCAACTGGTGCGACGGCGATAGTTCATGTCGAACTTGCTGCGGATGATATTCCGGTTCACACTCATGCTGATAATTCGCAGGGTGGCGCGATTACTACTCCGGCTTTGGCTGGAACGTCCGGGACATCGTTTCTTGTATTTTCAGGCGGTGCTACTGCCAAAATATCCATCAACACAAATTCGGCTACTGGCAACTTTACTAGTAGCTGGGTCACCGCCAATCTGACCGCTGACCGGACGATAACATTCCCGGATTTGGCGGGAACCGTGGCACTTATCAGCGCGAAACAGAGTCTTACGGCCCTTGGCGCAACCAGCGGCGGCATTGTTATTTCGCCGACAGCGACCGGCGCATTCAATTTCACAATCGCCAACCAAGTTTTGGCGGCTGCTCAGACCCTGACGTTGCCTGCGATTACTGATAACACGCATTATTTTGCTGTTACGGATCAGGCTGATGGGTCGGTAGTCAGCACGGCCTCCACCGGCACAAGCAACGCGACGTTCTCGGTTGCAACGAACCTTATCCTGAGTTCTGCGGGCCAGACCGGGGCGCACATATTCACGTTCCCGGATGGCACCAGCGAAGTCGTCACGTTGGCCGCTTCGCAGACGCTCATAGCCAAAACTCTATCGAGTCCGCATATTGCCGGCGGTGCTATAACGCTGGACACGGCTACGACCGTGACCGGAACGTGGGCCAACCTTGGCACTGTCACTACGGTAGATGTCAATGGTGGCACAATTGACGGTGTCACTATCGGCGGTTCGGCTGCTGGTGCCGGCACGTTCACGACAGTCAATGCTGCAACCGTTCAGGCTAACGGCACGACAAGTGGCGGCATTAAGTTAGCCCCGATAGCTACAGGGACCGCTCTAACGTCCATCGTGAACACGAACCAAGCGGCAATTACTATCACCTTGCCGTCAGTCACAAGCACGCTAGCGACTATCGCGGGCACTGAAACCCTGACCGGAAAGAGTTTGACCGCACCGGCGATAACCGGCGGAACAGCCATTGAACTTACTGGCCTATCTATCCGCTCGACTGGCGCAGCGTTTGATGTTCTGTTTGCCAGCTCCGATGCAACCCTTGGTGCAGATCGTACCATCACGATCAATCCGGGTGCGTCGAATCGCACTATCGCTCTCGGCGGCGATTTGACCTTGGTTGGTGCGTGCAGTTTCAGCGGTGCTATATCGACCGTTGGTGACGACGCGGTAATCTTCCGTACCTCAGCGGCAACCGATATCACTCTGCCTACGACTGGAACGGTTGCAACATTGGCCGGCACGGAATCATTCACGAACAAGACATACGACTGCGCCGGAACGGGCAATGTGTTCAGCAATCTGCCCTACACCGCTCCGGCAGTTGGCGCAACGGTGGATGACGCCACGGTAGGCGTGCCGTTCGTTTTGGAGTTTACGATTACCAGTGCCGACCTGAGTGATGCTTACACTGTTCCGGTTGGCAAGAAACTCCGCGTCTTGGACGCCAAGGCTGTCAAGATTGCTACTGCTGGCGGAGCCTCTGATACTGTTCAGGTTCTCAATGCCGCCAATCCTATTACTGACGCCATGAGTCTGAATGTTTCAGACAAGGTGATTGTGAGGGCAGGGTCGATTGACGACGCCTTCCGAGACGTTGCTGCGGCTGCGGCCCTGACTGTGACCGGCGTTGAAGGCACTACAGACGTAGATTGCATCGTCACCGTAACGGCGATGTGGGTAACTCCGTAATTGAAAGGAAGATCATGAAAGACGAAGTGAAAGTTTCTGAAAAGGTAGCAGACGTTGTGCCGACTACGGGCATCCCGGCGCAAGGTGATGCCTTTCCTGCGCCGCCATTGGAACGCAAGTTGGTTATTGTTACAGATGGCGTCAAGGTCAGGATTCATGCTTGCGAAGTGTCGGCCCTAGAAATGCTGACGCTGGGCAATATGTTGCAGGAATACGCCAAGACGCTGCTAAATGCAAAGTAACCGATGTTGCATGGCTGGGAGCCGGGCTTTCTCCTCCTTTCCCCGGCTCCTGGCTGTGCGTAACGCTGGGTAGAAAAACGTAGTAAATTTTGGAGCAAACAATGTTAGGCCCACTTAACGCATCGACCGCAAAAAGCCGCAGGCCGTCAGTATCGAAGCGGCCCTATGCTATCGTAATAAACGGTTCGGCCGCGACTACCGGGCTTGCCAATCCTGTTGCCAGCACCACGATCCCATCCAGCGGAATTATCAAGACTGGTGACCAGCCTCTTGTGCGGCTCGTCTTTGGCGGGTCTACCACTGACGGCGGAACGGTAAACTACCAGGTTGTGCTGTGGTCTCCTGTCGATACCGGGATTTGCATGATGTGGATTCCGACGTTGATCGCTAAAGGCGTCTACACGCTTTCGACGATGGCGATGCCTTCTGCTGTTGTAGCTGACGGCCTGTTTGCCGATACGATCACGGATACAATCGGCCAGACCGGGACCATGCTTCATTCGCCTGCGGACAACTCCTTGGCTTGGCTCGATGTTGACCTTCGGAATTCGCAGATACTCCAAGTTCAGACCGATGTTGGTACTGCCACGACTGCTTATGTGTTTGGTCAACTTGGCGAAAGTCTTGGCTCTTTTGCCGATATCACGGTGGCCGGAACTACGCTCTCGACAACCGACACCAACTCTGCCGCGATACTGGCGGCGATGCAGCTACAAACGGGCACTGGACTAACGATTGCCCGTCCGTCGATCAGCCAGGAGGCAGCGGGAACGACTGTGTTACAGGCGGCTGTTGCTGGCAAGATTGCGAGGCTGCATAACCTAGTGTTTGTCGCAGACGCCGCCGGTACCTGGCAAATACAAGACACCGACGGCACGGCACTCACGGGAGCCTTCCCGATTTCCGCCAACGGGTCGGTAGATATTTCTCGCGACCTCGTACCATCCAACGCAATCGTAGTCGGGGCTGTCGGCAAAGGCATCCAACTCGTCACGGTGACCGCCAAGGTGTTCGGCGTGGCCTCCGTCAGTGTGGAGCAGTAATGGCTATTAACAACTACCCACCGGGCGACATCGAGCTCGACGCCGTTGGCGATACTGCGGCCTATCAGTTGTCCGTCTGCGGCATAGGTAATCCCTCCACGAGCGCAACAAGCATCATTCGCGCCGGGACCGCCGGGGTATGGATACTTAACCGCGACCACCTTATTTCGGTTCCCGCTGGCGTTGCCGCGTCGGAGCGAGTGTTGACTCATCTAGCATGGGGCAATGCGTCGGCTGCTGTGACGGCGGCTTATGTTGCCGTGCTTCGGACCAACGGCGCTAATTACGACCACGTTGGCTCCAGCGCCATCAGCACGACTTACGGGCAGCATTATGATGCGCTGGCAACCCCAATTTCCGGCATCGCAACGGGCGATATACTCGTCCTTTGGTGTCAGACTTCGGCCGGGAACATGGCCATTAGAGCGCGCAACGGCGGGCCAGCGGGGCACAAATACTTAGATGGGGGCTGGTCAACGGGATCAATCGCAACGGCGAGCTTCACGGACGGTAATTACGCGCCTGCCGTGAGCGCGTACATCACGACTAAGTGCAAACGGGTGGCTGTCACATCGCCCGCCCTTGACGGGTCGGAAATTGAAATCCCTGATTACCGGGGCGCGCCTTATTGGTTGTATTTCCCATCAATCACGGTTACGGACGGCCAAACTTTGGCGATTAACTTCCTCGCCATGCAAAGCTCCGATTCCGGAAACAACCACGGCAAACTACTTATTGAGCGCACGATCACGCTCGACTTTGGCGAGACAAACCAGATCAGTTGTGCCGGCAATGATGTCGCTTTGGCCGCTGGCGAGGAAGGTTGCGTATTTTCGCTGCTTGTCCATATTGACCCCGAAAACAAGCACTTCGATTTCTGGTGGAGCAACAGGACCACCGGGCAGGCTGGTGGCAGTTCGGCGCTGGATACTACGTGGCTGAATCACGCGGTTAAGGTTGCTGCCGCGCGCGGGACTCGGTACACCACCTACGCCTCTGTCGATGAGGTCAAGCGATTCACGCGGATAACCATCGTTTCGTCCGGAGGCACCCCGGCGGTTGGTACCATCTACGTTTGTCGCCGCCCTTGGATAGGCGGGGTGTCCTCGTGGTTCGTTACGGGATTCGCGCCCTGTGTACTGCAACACTTAGGCGCAAGTCTTGCGGCTTGCTCAGCCTTCGCCAACCAACCTAGCATCATTCCGGCTGGCGCTAATGGAGGTACTTTTTATGTCGATAGGGCGACACAGAAAAGCTTCTACGCGAAATTCGGCCTGTCTTCTGCATCGGTCATCGGCCTACATGACGTATGCGAAGTGAGAGACGCCTGCATCGTCATCGAGGCTGGCGGGATTATCAACGATGCGGTGCTGACCACGATACCAGCAACATATAAGTCCACTATCATCGCTCCGGCGATTAAGTGCCTTTCTGACATTATATATACCGCGATGGCGATGGGGAATGAAGTCGTCGTGTGCGACCTTCCGCCGCGTACTACTACTGGTGACGCGATATATGTACATCATTACGATTTGAGGCGAGTCTATAACGACGCCTTAGCTGCGCTCTGCCGAGCTACAGGTGCGATGTATGTGCAGACATCCCCGGCGATTACTGAGCCGTCAACGCGACACACGGTCGCCGAGAGACTTGCTACTGCTTTACGTTTAGACAATACCCATCTTTCGACGGCGGCTGGTTCCGGCAATGACATTGTCGCGGCCCTCATAGCCAACCGCTACGAGTCGGCTATACCCGCTCGAATCCAACTCGATTTAAAGGCGTAACCATGAAACCCGGCGACAAATTGCGAGACAGCCTAACTGGATGGGGCGTCGTTGTTGATGACATTATGGATGACGCAATGTTGATTCGCTGGCCGGATGGTTCTACGGAGCTATTCGAGGTCGATGATCCGCGATTCGTGCCAGCGCAAGATATGGACGGCTCGTCGGTCAACACTGACGGCGTTGTCCGTGCGACTCATGCGGAGATTTCGACCGACGAACAAGGCCAGAAGCATGTTGAGTTGAAAGGTGACAAGTGACCACCGAACAAAAGATCGACGTAATGATGGCAACCCTGTCAGAGATGCAGCGTTGGCAGGTGTCGCATAACACCGAGCATCAGATGTTCACTCGTGACATTAGTGACTTGCGTAAAGAAGTGTATGGCAACGGTTCGCCGGGACTTAAAGCCCGCACGCAGACGATTGAGCACGGCTGTGCCATGCTGCGATGCAGTCGCATTAAAGACATCGCGGGGAAGATTACTGTAAACGTTATCTCTGGGATGGTGTTGTTGTTCGTCGGATGGCTGCTGATTTTGTACCGAAATTTTCCCCAATAGGAGCAAACCCATGAAGCGATTCGCAATGTTACTGTGTGTGCCGGCACTGCTGCTGGCCGGACTATTTGCCGGATGCTCCGGTCTGCAAGCGTCATCGAGCATGACCAGCACCATCGAGGTAGCGGCGACGACGGCCAAGACTGCCCTTGCGACGACGCAACCGGCGGACGCCCTGGCCGTCAACGCTTCGTACGCGACGACCATCAGTAAAGGCAAGACGACTAACTGGTTTGCCTACGTCGTCGGGTCTGGTGACCCGTACACCGCTGCACAAATTTATGAGGACCTGACTGCGCATAAGGTGGCGATGGCGGAATTGGCGAAGCGGGCATCCGTGTTGACGCCCGCACGTCAGACGCTTGCCCTCGAAATCGAGCAGCAGCTTGCCGAAATCGTGCGCCTGGAGCGTGAGGGGCTGGCGGCTACGTCGTCGCTGGCCACGGTCGCTGGCATCCAGGCTCGCGCCAAGGCCCTGTCCCCGGCACGCAAGGGCACGTCGGCGGAATTGCAGGCACTGATCGACGCGCTGCCTGATGAGCTTAAGACTTGGGGAGCGGCTTACGGACCGTCGCTGCTATCACTCGGTGTCACCGAGGCCGACGCACTGATTGCCCTGGCAATCGCGGGCGACATCGAAACCCCCATGATTGCCGCTATGGAAGTGATGACCGACGACGAGTTACTGACCAATGCGGCGAGCATACTGACGACCAGCCGCGAAACGTGCAACGCCAACGCCGAGAGCGTTTCGACGCAAAAGACGAGCTTGTGGTCGCTGGTTAGCGTCGCGTTGTCGGCTGTCGGATCGCTGTTTGGCTTCTAAGCTAACGAGGTGCAGCATGGTATATGCAATCGGAAAATGCGGCAAGAAAGAGCCACTGGACCAGGGCTTGAAGAAGCTGCGGTTCTCCTTGTACGCCGAGAAGCTGCCCGATCCGCCCGTTGGTGTCGATTGGCGTTGCCCTGAAGACGTGCTGGCGCTGTTTCTCAACAACATTCTGTCGTGCTGCACAATAACAGCGACCGGACACGCGATTCAGACATGGACCGGGGCAGTGAACCGCCCGGCCAGACCCACGGACGAGGAAGTCAGGACAGCGTACTCCGCGATTAGCGGATACGACCCTGTAACCGGGGCCAATGACGACGGGGCGTACATGCTCGACGCCTTGAAGTTCTGGCGCAAAGTCGGGATTGGAACGCACAAGATTGGAGCGTTCACCACAATCGATGACGATTTGGTACTTCGGCTCAAGCAGGGCATATATCACTTTGAAGCGGTGTATGCTGGCTTGGCATTGCCCCGCTCGATTGAGGGGCAGGAAGTATGGGACGTTGTTGATGGTCCAGACGGCGCACCAAACAGTCTTGGTGGACACGCTGTAGTGGCTGTCGCGTACAACGAGATTGGCCCCATTGTCGCGTCATGGGGGCGATTCGTCCAGACGACGTGGGCATTCTGGGCGAAGCACTGCGATGAGGCGTATGTGGCGATTTCCGAGGACATGCTGGATACTGTTGGCATGACTCCGCACGGGTTTGACATGTCCGCGCTGCGACGCGACCTAAGGCTGGTGACGAAATGAAATACGAGGTCATACATCCTGACGGCCGCCGCGAGCTAGTCGAGTGGCGATACAACGTCCGAATCATGCGTGAGTGGCGATTTAGGGCGTGGATGCTGGTGGCCGCCATAGTCGGTGCTGTGTTGGCGACGGTACTGTTGTCAGGCTGCGATAAGTCGGCGGTACAAATCGGCTCGGAAGTTGGACCGGCGGTACAGGCAGGTTCGACCTCACAGCCGGCAGTGCAGGTAGGGTCTACCACGCAACCCGTTGTTTATGTCGCGCCTCCCGAAATCGACATGGCGGCAAACGGCGAAGTCAGCCAAGGCCACAGCGAGCAGGCAGGTGGCGAGGGTAAGCAGGGCGATGTCGGTCACGACGCTTGGCAATTTCTGGTCAATCTAAATGGCAGCGGCTGGCCGCTGGTGGCGGCTGGCGCGCTCGCGGTGCTTTGTTACGTCCTGTTGCTGCGGTCGCGATCCAAGGCGCAGGCAGGCGTTAAGGTAGTTCAGGCAATCGACGCAGCCAAGGTTAGGGGCGTGGTTGATTTTAAAGACGGTCGTACCATCGCAACACTCAACCGCACGATGGGCAAGGCCGGCAAGCAGCTTGTGGATAAGGTACAGAAGGCGAAGTGACGCAATGAGCGATTTAAGTTGGTGCATGACGGTCAACAGCGTCGTCAAAGAGTTGGCCAAAAGCGACAGCGAAGTGGGCCGAATCTCTGCACTTCTGGCCAAGACGGATGGCTATAAATCGGCCCGAAAGCAATGGAATGCAGGCGCAACGTCCCGCGTAGTGGTAGGTCAATTGCAAAGAGGCTTACAGGAAATGGAGCCATAATATGCCGAATCAGTCATATTCCGGGTCGTTAAGCCCCGAAGAGGCACGTAGGCAAGAGGACGAACGAAGGAAACAGGATGCGTTGACTTCTGTTTATAGCATAAGGCTTGCCGACAAGGATACTGCGCCCCAGCAAAAGCGGGAGTTGACCCAAAAAATAGAAGGCCTCTATCCTGCTGCAAGCTCGTCGGTCCAGTCGTCGCCGCTATCGCCAGAGGCGTTGCGCCAACGCTTACCTTCGGGGATAACCAAGCAGGATGACTATCGGCAAGGCGTTGACCTCAATCGTAAGATTACTTCAGACTATCAGAATCGGTTAGTCGCTGGGGAACGCCCCGGTCGCGGGCAGGCCAGACTACCCAATGGTGAACTTTGGGAATACGGTGGCAATAGAACGCCTGAGCAAAACAGGGAAGCAATGGCGACGGCCAAGCGAAGCGGCATACAGACGGCTGCGCTCATCGAGAAGGCGTTTGCCGAGACTGAGCGTGTTCGCGGCATGAACGCCTACAAGACGCATGTCGGCGGTGGCGTAGCAGCGCCTCCAAGTAGTCCCGCTCAGCCACAACTTCAGTATGGTGCCATGTCAGAAGCACAAAACGACGAGTTGGCGCGCAAGTATAACCTTCCGACCATGCGAGAAACGCAACGCAGGATTGACGCGGTTTCGCCGCCGCCAATCGGAACAACCTACAATTTCGGACTGCCTGCAAGTGATGGTACAAGATTGCCGGAAGACAGGCCGGTACCCGCCGAGTCCATTTTGGTGCAGGCCGGCAACGCACCATCTATGTATGGCCCGTCGCCCGACATGGGCGCAGCCGCAACTGGCACGCGAAGCCTTTATGGGCAATTCGACAATGGGGCCGAGCAGCCGCAAGAATGGACTCCTCCGGCGGCTGGGCTGCCTGACGACGCTCCACAATGGCAACGGCAAGCAGTGCTGGATAGCTTCCTCAAACGTTATATGCCTAATCGCCCCGGAGTCCCTCCTGACCAGTGGCAGCCGCCCGAACAACCGCAAGAAAATGTGGGCGGGCTTGTTGGCGACACTACCGTGTCTGAGGCGATGAATTTATTCCGTGGAAAAACGCCGCGAGAGGACGCGGACTTGTCGGAACAAGACCAGCAGAGCATGTCCGATTACCGGCGGTTCCAGCGAAGTATGGCCGCGCCCGACTTGCCGCTGGATAAGGCGCAGTACCCTGATATGCCTGACTCTGGCGGATACGCCGTTCGCTATGACCTCGAAGGCAGGCCGATGCGGATTCCGCTTCCACAAACTTCCGCTACCGTCGAACCTACTTCCGCTGGAGTCGCCGCTCCCGATCAGTCTGCCCAGCCCGGCCAGCCCGCCAACGGCTCTGGGGGCTGGAAATCGCCTACACAGATCGCACAGGAAAAAGCCGACAGAGAGGCCGAGTTGGTCAATATGCAAATAGCGGCGTTGAAGCGGCAGATTCCAGAAGCGGTCAGAGTGGAAAAGGAAAATTCCGACACGTCCGTCAAGAAGAAGGGCGTTGACGCAGCGATATCGTTAAATAAGATATTGTCGGCGACTAATGATAATGAAACTGGCAAGGGCGCATACAGGGCACCAGGCTTGTTTGGCGGAACCGAAAACGAGATCAACTGGTTGAAGCCGACCATTCAGTCAACCAAATCGATCCTGGCTGGATTAAACGACAAAGAAAGAGAAGGGTTCCAGAGCTTCTATCGCGTGGGCGATGGCTCGGACATCATTTCTTATATGCGCCAGCAAATGCCCCGCTTAGCCGGAAATTATGTTTCAGGCGATAGGGGGAAGTCGATGATCCCGTTTATTAAGGAACTCATTAGTATTTTAACCGGCGTTGCTGAATGATAACGGTGGGTTGGGCCAGAGAAGTAGCTGATGCCTGATGATCTTGACAGCCTGTTGCCGGACGACATCCGCAAGCAGTTGCGAATGACAAAGAAGCTGATGGCGGGGACCAACCCGCCTAAAGCTATCTTGAACAAGCGCAAACAGCCTAGACTTTCTATTGACACAATCAATCAGATGGGCGGCGACGAGTTCAAGCGGCGTGCCGGCGAAGCTCTCAAAACTCGTGACGAGCGTCCAGCGTATGTTCGCGTCCTTGACGTGCTAGACTTGCCTCGAAATGTTGTTGGCAACGTCATTGGGTCTATCGCTGGCGTAGACAAGTCGAAGCTGGAGCGCGGCACGTTCGGCTTGCCCAAAGTTTACATGTCGGACGTTCTCGACAAGCTCGGCGTTAAGTCACAAATCGCCCGTTCAGTTGCCGGTTTAGTTGGTGACGTTGCCATTGATCCGCTGACCTATCTGACTTTGGGCGCAAGTGCAGGGACGAAGGTTGCTCAGTTCTTGCCGCGAATAGTCAAGGGCGGCACGAAGTTGATGTCGGCGGCGGCGCGGACGGGTGATGTTGCCCCAAAACTCGCAAAAGCTCTTGGTATGAAGGCGGGCCGCGAAGCCGTGACAATGGCACGCCTGAAAAGTTTCACAGCCTTAAGGCTTGGCAAGGACGCTGGCAAGGAAGTCGCAAAAGAAGCCGTAGAGAAAACCCTGTGGCGCAAGGGCGGCGGCAAGCTCGGTCAGTTCCTTGCCGCCCGCACCGCCAGAGGTGAGAAGGGCGCGCTTGAATTTGTCGCCCAATATGGCGAGAAGGGCCGTGGCCTGTTCCGCGCCCCCGGCATGGAGCGGGCGATAGGGACGCTTCCGTTCGGCGCGAGAGCGTCAAAGTACAAGGCCGTCACCGAGGGCTTGAATAACCCGCAGACGTGGACAGACTTCCTTAAGGCTCGTGGAGCGACGATTGGCGAGGCTGGGAAGGCGACGGCAAAGGGCATAGCGGATGTTTCGGCTGCCAAGAATCTTGCCGATCAAACCGCAAAATATCAGACGGCTGCGCAGGCGGCGAAGCGGGCCAAAGCGAATGTGGGCGGGCTTCGCTCGTCTGGCGTGCTTGGCCAGCTTTCGTCGAAGTTTGAGGTAACGCCTGAGGCTCGAACAGTCCTTGAGAGGGTTGTTGGTTCGGGCAAACTTACCCAGACTACCAACCCGGACGTTGCACGCCAAGCCGCCAAGAACCTTGAACGGGTAAGGCAGGCTCGCGGGTCGCTGCTAAAGGCCGCACAGACAGGGGCTAAAGAGGCTGCGTCGGCTTCGGCTGAGGCACAGACAGCCCTTCAAGCCGCTCGTGGGGAATTGACCAGACTTGCTACCGGCCCTAAGGCTCCCGGCGTCATTAAGGAAATGGTCAAGGCGACCATGAAGCCTGCGCCGGAGTTTATACAGAAGAACCAGTTCCTTCGGCAGTTATGGGACGCCAAGAATAAGCTGTTCGGGCCAGGCCGATCACCGCTCTGGCAGGAAATGCTTGCCGTTCGCAACGTCTACGGACCTGCTTCGTTCGCTCGTGGCGGTCAGGAGATTACCGAAGCCGCCACAAAGCTACAGCCTATAATCAACAAACTCGTGCAGGAGGGCAAGGGAACGCCAGACGACATTACTCGCATGGTGCATGAGATAGCGACCGCCGGCGGACCGTCCTTGAAGGGCTTGGAGGCTTTTGCTCCAGCCGCCGGGAAGTATCCGGCTGATGCAATCTACAGCCAAATTCCCAAATGGAAACAGGCGGGGCTGCTCGACAATCCGGAAGTGGCGTCATTCATTGATGACTTCTTCGCCACGGGCGAAGTGCAGCGTGCGGCACAAAAGCTACGCGGTATGCCCGGAAGCGAGATTCCGAATTATGTACCGTCGATGATGGTGCCAGAGGGCAAGGCTCGGATTCAAGAGGTTATCCAGAGGGCAGGCGGGGCGCAGAGGCAAGGCAAGCAGGTTGCCGGTGCCAAGTTCGGACTTGTGCAGCCGTCCGATCTGGCGCGAACCCGAAACGTCGAATACACGCTGCCCAATGGCGAAATCCAGCGGGTACTTGATACTGGAACCCCGTCTGCGCAGGCCGCACTTGCAGAACTCAAGGCGCAAGCTGCCAGCATGGGTGGCAAGCTCAAAAAAACTGGAGAATATCAGCTTAGTCCGACTCAATGGAATGAGCTTGAAAAGGGTGGGAAGCTCCAGAAGCTACTCGGCGCGCCGCTTGAAGGTCAGGAATACAAGCCGCTCAAGAAGGGGCTGTTTGAGACTGACTTGGCAAAGGCGGCTGGTGCGCGAAGGATGCAGCACGAGAAAGCCTTGGCGTCGGCTGATTTACGGGACATGATGAAGCGGTATGCCGTCCCGCTTTCGCCGGAGCAGTTGGCGGGCGACTCGAAATACACGCACCTGTCACACCCAATGAAGCCGCCAGGCAATGTGTTGCCGGAACTTCAAGCCGAGGGGCTGTTCCAGAACGCATACCCCAAGCCTGTATCCGACATGATCGACCATATGACGGCGGTTGTTCAGCACGAACCGTCTATCAGCCAGCTTTTGCAGGCGACTGACAAGGCTCTCGGCCTATGGAAAACGATGGCCCTGTATCATCCGGCCTACGTTATCCGTAACGCATGGCAGAACGCCTTTGGTATACTCATGGCTGGCGGAAACCCGGTCAAGGCCATTCAGATAGCCTTTGATAAGAAAACCGGCGCGCTTCGTAATGCGCTGGTGGACGGAAGTCCCAAGGCGGTTGCCGGGATGACCATCAAGATTGGCGGCGTGGAAGTGCCGATGGAGCAGATTTACGAGGTTGCCCGTCGCCGTGGGCTGTACGGAGTGGGCAGGACGGCCCAGGAGATGCCCAGACAGGCTTTGGGCGGGCTAGGAGGCTCCCAAGCCGTCAAAGAGCTTGCTGGACGTGCTGGAGGCCGTGGAAAGCAGGCTCTAGGGGTTGTCCACAAATTCAACTCCGCCCTTGAGGACCGTATGCGGCTTGGGGCATGGCTGCAATTCGCCGATCGGGGCATGGATTTGGACTCTGCTGCGGTAAGAACGCTCGTGGCGATGCCAGACCTATCGGACATGACGAAGTTTGAAGGCTCGGTGGCCAAGCGGATTATCCCATTCTATTCGTGGATGAAGAAAAACGGGTCGCTACAAGTCTTTCACTACCTGACCCGCAAGCCCATGTACGCGGCCATGCTGCCAAGGCTCAAGAATCTGGCTGAGGGCGTGCAGGGCATGGATAATGTTGTCCCGGAAGCCTACAGGCCGGAATGGATGCGAGAGGGAAGTGCGATTCAGGTTGCTGGCGACAAGGAGAAGGGCACCGCGTTCTTGCCGCAATCGTGGTTCCCGTTCCAAGAGGTTTACGACGCCATGAACCTTGCCATGCAGCCGGGCGAATCTGCACGGTCGCTGATCAGCCGAGCCAACCCCGCGATCAAGACGGGCCTACAGGCTGGACTTGGGCAAGACATTTTCAAGATGACGCCTTACGAAGAAGGCACGAAGATAAGCCTTGTTGACCTGGTGAAAGCATTCCCGCAAGCCATTCTGGGCAAGTCGGGAACGCCACTTGATAGCCTTGTTTCCGTGCGTCCGGTTCGTGAGATATGGCGTGCGGCAGAGATGGGCAACCCCGGCGCCGCTGCCGGGCGGATGCTCATCGGCGGTGCGTTGCAGCCTTTGAATGCTAAGGCGGGCGCGTACGAGAAGTATAAGGCGTTGACGACGGAATCGCAGAAGTTGCGAACGCAAATAGCGAATGCGCTAAAGTCTAACGATAAGACGCTTGCCGGCCAACTCAGCAAGCAATATGTCGCGATTATGCGGCGTCTGCACGAGCTTGGCTTGCCGGGCGTAGCTAAGGCTACGAAATCGAAGCTGGAACAAAGTGGAATCCCCGCCGGGAAGTCCATGTTTGGAGAACAGTAATCAATGCCAGAAATAGCCGCTATCACACAGGCGGGAATCGCAACGGCAGTTTCGGCTCGTACCGGAATAACGGTAGCCGCGTCTGCTTTGACCTCTGAAATCAAGGCGACTCTGCACATGCTTGGTAGGGAAGCGTTGTGGCCGTGCCTGTATGACACGGATACTACACTTACCATCGGCATCAGTGCCGTTTCCGTTGCGCTTCCTGAGACTGTTCGGGTTCTCGATTCTGTCGTGCTGACTTATGATGGTTCCATTCGCGCCCCCTTGGAGCTGATCACGCAGGAGCAGTACAACGAGTATATGGTTGGGTACACCACCGCCAGCAGGTCGCGGCCTTTGTGCTACATGAGACGCGGCAACCTGCTTTATTTGTATCCGGTTCCGCTGCTTGCGGCGACGACCACAACGGTTAAGTTCTGGCAGAATCATCCGTACACCGACGAAAGTACGACGATTCTGTTCCCCGGCCAGTTCGCCGAAGCTCTGAATTGGGGGACAACTTACAGATACCTCGAAAACACCATCAAGTTGCAAGAACACCCTCGATACGAGTTCGCTAAACAGTCCTACCGAGAGGAAGTTGCTTCGCTTCTGGCTGAGGCTGATTACCGAGTTACGAACCAACAGCAGGCGACAAAGTAATGGCGCTCAGTGATTATAACAGCTTGACCCGCTACCCGACGCGGGCTGATGGTTATGGCGGCGAATACTGGACATTCTACTATGATCGCGTGCCCACTTCGCAGTTGGCGTCTGTTTTGCCTCTCGTCGGGAGCCTCAAGATAGGCGAGACCGGCGGCATAGCAGGCTTACGGGTGAACAAGATCAACGTGCCGTATGACCGATCCGGCACGATAGTTGACATTTCGATTGTCTACTTCAAGCCCATAGCCTATCCGAGCGGATGGACGGGGACTGACTTTTTAGAGATTATCGGCTCGCGCAAGACTTCGCCGGGTGAGCGCGGGACCACGACCTACGTTGTCGGGGTTTGCACTTCTCCCACAGGGACCGGCGTTCCTGTACGCGGCGACGTATTCACCGGGGACACCGGCCTTTTATCTCGAATCTGCGTAACCGATCCGGCGCAAGACCCGGACTTGATACCCGGCCTGTACGTTGTTACAGCATCATTCTACAAGCCTCACGCCTATACGGGCGGGATTAACGTAACCAACTTCATTGAAATTGTAGGCTCGCGACAGGACCAGGACCAGCAGGGCGGCACGATCACGCCGGTTGTCGGCGTCTGCACCGACCCGACATTGACTGGCGTACCCAAGAAGGGCGACGTGTTCACCGGCGACACGGCGATGCTGTCCCGAATCTGTATTGGGCGCACGCTTGACCGCTCAAGCATACCCGGCAGAGTCATCGTCACGGCAAATTACTACGTCCCCACAGCCTTTGCTGGCGCGAATGCAATCAGCACGGCTACATTCATTGAGATTGTAGGCTCTAGGCGCAATGGTTCGTCATGGAGCAATAAGCGGGGCACGGTCGTAGGCGTGTGCACTGACATTGCCGGCGCGGGCGTTCCCGCTTCCGGCGCAACGTTCCCCGGCGACACTGGCGATCTCGTAAGGGTGAGGTCTGGTACATCCGAGGACTGGGATAGTTATCCGGGCCGCTGCGTCTTAACTCTTAACTACAACGGCGACATAGGGCAAAACGCATGACAGCCATAGCTAACTACCAAGTTAGAGACAGCAACATTGTCGTAACCGACTGGGACAACAGGGTAGTCTACCAGGAATATAGCGTTCCCAAGGCCGACTTGGCGATCCAGCTTGCATCACTCCCGCTTGGGACGTTCGTTTCTGGCGGGTCAGTTACCAGCGCATGCACGGGCGTTTATGGTGGAGCCTTGCCGGGTGGTTCAGGGCAGACCACGGTAACGTCTGCTACAGCACAATTCACTCCTGAAATGGTGGGCGCGTCTCTGGTAATTGGTGCGTCATCATTTGTCATCGTAACCGTAACGTCGGCTACCGTCTGCGTCGTGACTGGTGACGCAAGCGCTGGCGGAACGTACACTATCGCCGCCGGCGGATTGACGTGGCCGAAACTGTACAGAATCAGGTCAGCGCCCAACCGGCCCGGCATGGATGGCCGAAGCACAATCCAATGTTGGTTTAAGCGACCTGTATACCGTTGGCCCGATACGATTCAGTCGGTCAGGGGCAGCGTTATCAGGCAGAGATATCTAGAGAAATCTTACGAAATCAGGGACAGGGCTGGAAGTCCGCAACAGATAACCGGACCCTCCGTTGTTGCTGCTGATTGTCGGACGGGCACCTACTATAGAGTGGTCGGCGTTACAGACTCATTTGTTTTAAGGCCAAGAGGCAGGATTGTCATCGAGGCTATGGCGACCACGGCGTATGACACGGGCGTGGTGGATGCCTTGGTGGGCAAAACCAATGCCGCTACATGTCTTGGCAAGAGCGCAGGAACGCTCCTGTTCGCTGGCGCGACCGAGACGACTACTTATTATTGGGAGGAAGCATCGGTTCGTGAGATTCGATTTGAGTTCCTGTACAATCCCGACGTGTGGCAGGGCCAAGTGAAGATTCAAGGATACCAGCGAATACTGACGGAAGACCTCGTGTATGACACTAGCGGAGCGAGCACAAGCAAGAAGATGGTAGCTGTTCGAGACGTACCAACGGGTTCTGAGTTGACGGCCACCATCTACAGCACAGGCGACTTCACTAACTTTGATAATATGGTAAACCTATGAGTTTTTCTTCCGATGACATCCCGGAAATTGCCGAGATTCAATCGCTGCGCGGCATAGTCACAAGCGCAGCCTCTATCGACCTTCCGCGTGACGACAGCCGTAGCTCCGAAGAAAAGGTCCAAGCGGTCCTCGACTATCTTGGCCGGCTGCGTGACGTGCTGACTGCAAACACGAGCCAGTATGATGACGGGGCTGCGTTGGTTGAATTGCTTAACGGCCTTGAATCGTCCGGGGGCGGCGGTGACGACATAGACCTTGACTCATTGCCTGGTGCAAGGGGCATGGAGGTTCGCCAGTCGATACCGGACCCGCAAGAGTACGTCCTGCCGGATAACAACGCAATGTTTCCCGTCAAGGTCTGGCGCGACGGGCCGGGCAGCCCGGACGTGGGCAGCGAGACGACGCAATGCAACATCACCTACACCGTTCGCACCATCGGCGCGACGGCCATTGACACCGGCGGCGCTCTGCTCGGCGAGGATATGACGCCGCTTCGCGTGCGTCCGACAGTCGGCTACATGGTCTGCCCTGCCGCGACCGGCGGCGGCGTGTACGGCATGGGATTCTATGACGCGGTGGGGGCGTTCAAACTTTACGACGCAAACGAAACAGCAGACGCCGAAGCGTGCGATGAGGAATCTTGACGTGGGCACCCCAGGCAAAATTGTACTACTCGATAGCGGCAAGCAAGGCCTGCTCGTCAGCGGAAAACGCGCGTTGAAAAATTCCACCGGCGACTGCGACTCATGCTGCGCTGCCCCATACAAACTCGTTCCGTGCACCGAGCCTGGATCATCGTGCAATTATTGCGGCATCTTTACCCCGAAGTACTGGACGCTCGATTTTTCAAACATCACCTACAGGACTGACTGTGTGAACGTCGCAGGCGACGAACATGTCTGGAAGGTGACACATCTGGAACTCGATGGGCATCATGTAGCCATACCTCAGGGGTCGGGATGCGCATATTACGGTCCGTCAGAGGATCGCGGCGAAATAGGAAATATCAGCTTTAAAAAATATCACTCTGGGGCCGATTGCTCGTCCGACTATGGCATGATTTGTGAGCAAACCGAGGAAGATGCGTTTGGAATTTGGTTCGAAATGTCAATTGATTCGCCAACCACATTTCATATCGCTGCATATTCCAGCTATCGCGCCGGAGCGTGCGATAGCCAAGGTATCGGCGTCGCCTACGGGGTTAAAACGGCTGGATCATGTTCCGAAACTTTGACGGCAACTTTTGACGCCAGCGGCACAATAATCACTGGAGGCACGATCACAGTACGCCCCGGCGACATCTACGGCAGCGGCCATTGTCCGGGTGGCAACGAAATATTGGCCAGCTCAGATTTGTCGGCGTATGTGGGCAAAACCGTTACGCTGTTGAGTTTTACGATACGCGGCGGGCTAATAGTCAATTATGATTTTGCGGATTGCTTTCTCGTATTGGCAAATACGTCAGGATCATGGCAAATAAAAGACGTGATCATAGATGAGGTTTTCGACGATTGCAATAAATGCTGCTACGAGTCTTGGTATACGCTCTATCCTTGCGGCGTCGGCGATCCAATCTATACTCGCAGCGCAGGAGTAGCCGCCTACGCCGATGACGCCGGCATGGGCCCGGCTATCAAACTCTCAGGCTATTCGGGCTGCTATACGGTTACATCTGAATACTCTCACCATGCGGCTACAGACGTAACCGTCACGGCTGTCTACCTAGGCTGCGGTGATCCGGAGTGCGAATAATGAACGATCAACAACTTGGACTCGATAAATTTCGCGGCCTGCGAACCAGTTTGATCATCGCCAAGCAACGCGTGAGGGCCGGCGCTGGTATATCAGGGCCAGCCAGTAAGCCCCATACTGCTACTGCCGACCTTAATCACAAACTGTACGACTTCCTGCCATGCCGAAAGTGCGAGAAGCTGGCCGACTGCCCCGTGCGCCTGCTGTCGCCATGCAACCAGCGGCGGGCATTAGCCGGGGATAAGCGATACCCGCTGCCGGACTACTGTCCGGCGGCGGTAGCCTAGTCATTGAAAATCTTGTCGATGTCCATTATGTGTTTGATCGCATCTTCCCATCGCAGCGACGGCGTGTAAGCCCCGCGTGTTCGACCCGGCGCGTGTCCCATGAAGTCGTCAATTCGATAGGACGGGCAATCGCAGCTTTCCAGTGTCGCCTGAAACCATCGTCGCAAATCGTGCGGCGAGCAACCCCACGGTTTCAGCCATTCATTCAACTGCGAAGTTATCATTTTCCCTTTGACGGCGAACAGATAGAACTGGCCGGCATTCATCTGGCAAAGCCCGTTCAAGGCTTTAGCAAGGTTAGGTCCGACCGGAATACTCCGCTGATGCAACTTGGTACGCACGGTCATCTGTTTTGGCACATTCAAGACCGGCACGGCAGAATCGTAGGCGGTAAACGGTAGCGACCTTAATTCGCCCTGCCTCAGGCCAGTACATGCCAGCGTGAGAAGGCACGCTCTGCGAAATTCTGTCGGTTGCCCCCTGACTATCTGTATCACTCGCGACGCCGGCATGACGATAGGCCGTACTGCCCGTTCCATTGGAGGCGAAAGAAACCTGGGGACATCTCTAATCCAACTCTCTCGATAGGCAAACTCCATAAGCGACCGGATGTCGGACAGTTCCGTCAAGATGGTGTTCGGCTTTATGCCATTCAAACGGCGGTAGGTGGCCCAACCCGCCGGCTGGCCTGGCGAATGGCCGTCCCGACCGCCTTCTTCGCCGTTGATATGCTTTGCGCTGATGCTCGAAATGTATTTCAGGTCCGGGTAAACCTTGTGTATGTACTCCAAGAACATTCTGTAGGTGCGTATTCGTCGCTTAACCGTTGCTTGTGAACGCGAGAAGCTCATGCCCGGTTGTGCTATGCCGCCTAGAAACCATTCTGCGGCCTTGTCGATGGTTACAAGCGTATGCCCGCGTTTGCCAGGCTCTCTGGCCACTAGAGGCCCTGAAAGCTCGCGTAGCTTCTCGTAGGCACATTCCTTGGCCCTGTGTCGCCAGTCAACCAGCGAAGCATGGCTTGGGTCAGGCTCGGTTCGCCCAAACCGTTCTACATGAGACTTTCTGGGGGATTGGGGATCGTCTACCGTATACCACCGGATAGCGAAGGCTCTTGATTTGTCTTTGTTCTTTCTCTCCCAAACGTGGGGGCGGCCTAAAAGCATAATGCACCTCAATCCTGGGTTCCAAATCTTGTTAATTTGGGACGGAATCGGAGCGTGATCGCTCCGGCCATGTCGTGTTTTGTTGACGGCCAAGGCGTTGTCATGCCATCGCGGGCCTTGGCGATCTTGCACCATATAGGGATTGTGCCGGACATGTCTATAACGTAGTTTACCGGCCTATGTAACAACAGCACCACATTGCCTGAGTTCTCGATATCGCCCGACTCTTTCAGATCGTGCAGCGTCGGCGGCGTACCTTCGTTGCCTACCGCACCCGGGCGCACGCCCTGCCGGTTCAATTGCGAAAGCAGCAGCACGGCGCAATTAAGCTCCATTGCAAGCCGCTTGGCAGCCCACGCAATAGCCCCGACTTGCTGCGCGCGGGTTTCTCCGCTGTCAGGCGTCAACAGTTGCAGGTAGTCCAGCACGATTAACGCGGGCATTCCGCCCCATTTGGACGCCAGCATTTTCGCGCGTATTGATATTTCGGGGATGCTCGCCGCCTGGTCCATGATCGCCAGTCGCCAGCCTGCCATGCGCGCTCGTGCTTCTTCGCGGACCGCATCTTCGTTGGCGTACAGATGCCCGATGCGGAGCCTAGAGCTTTCGATGCCTGACTCAGCCGACAGAAGCCGATTGGCAACAGCTTCACGCGGCATTTCCGCTGACACCACAAGCACGCCATATCCAGCGTTGGCGACGGTTCGTGCTACAGCGTGGGCAAAGGCACTCTTACCAACTGACGTTGCGGCACCCACTACCCACAGATCGCCGCAGCTTAACGGCCCCGACGCCTGCTCTATTTCGGGGAATCCCGTAGGCAGTCCGGGGGCCTGTTCGCCTCGCGCGATCGCGTCGGCCTTGCTAATAGCAATGTCCATCGCATCGGACAATTCGGAAACTTCTGCGCCGGCGTGTCGCTCGCCAAGGCTATGTAGGTCGGCCATAAAACGACTGGCCAGTTCTCCAGCCTCAGCGCCCGTTTGTCTAGCTTCGTGCGATAACTTTGTGCCGACAGAAATCATGCCGCGAAGGTCCGCAAGCTCTCGCAGTCGCTTGGCGTAGTAAATGATATTGGCACCGGCGAACCCGTACATGTCGGCAAGATCAGATAACCATATTGCCCCGCCAACGGCCTCCAGCCTGCCAGTCCTGCGAAGCTCTACCGCAATCGCCGCAAGCTCGACGGGCTTGCCGTCACGGAGCATCGACAGCAGCAGGCCGTAAAGCTCGCCATGCTCCAGCGTGAAGAAGTCTATGGGCCTCAGCAAATCCTTAACCTGCACCAAGGCTTTCTCGCCGTCTAATATCGAGATAGCCAGGACGTGCTTCTCCGCTGTCACGTCGGACGGGATTGTGGTTAGCTCATCCAGCATTGGCCTGCCCTTGCGCCGCCCGCTCGGCGAGTTCCCGGCCATTGGCAAGCGAAAGCGGATCGTCTGTCGGAGCAGGAGGCTGTTTTGGCGTTGCCTTAGCGACGGCTTGCGCCCATGCAGCGCACAAGCCGCGAATTGTCAGCGAGCTTTGCGGCCGATACTCGCCTTTTGCCCAAAGCGATTGAGCAATGCGAACAAATTCTTCGGTAGTAACGCCGGGGTATTGCTTCCGCCAACGGGCAAGCTGGATGAAGTCGGCCTCGTGCCATGCGTAGGGAGCGGGGAAGGCAACGTCGAAAGCGGCTTTGTAGGCGTCGGCGTGCAAGTCGTGGTGCGGAATCTTGGTTTCGGGAGTACCTTCTTTTTGCCCTCTTACTTTTGCCCGATACCTACTCACTCTGGCGTTGGTTTTTTCCCGCCGCTGCTCGTCGCTGGCGATTAGGCGGAATCGGTCGTAGTTGGTTATCATCCAGCCCCAGTCCCGATGCTCATCAAGCCTTTTGATTCGCCTGCCGTCGTCGTCGGGGGTACGGCTGGCGGCGTCTGGCGACTCTAGCTTGGCGATGGTTTCCCTGATGATGCTAATCGGTCGGTTAGTCCTGCGGGCTATGGCCTCATGCGTCATATCGACTACGCCGTCGCGGTCGGCCAGGACGAGGAGGTCCATGAAGGTGAACCGCAATTCTGGGTTTTCGACGATGCTGCTGTCATATATCTGCGAGTATATTTTAGCAAACGTAGCGTCACCGTTTCAGGTAGGCGATTACCGCCTCCAGCCTTTCGGGGTTATCATCGCACAGCCCAACCGCAAAATTGCACTTCATGCACAATAGTCCACGTATCCGACCTGTCTGGTGATTATGGTCAACGAATAATCTGGGTGCATGTTTACTAAAAGATGTTCCGTTATGGCAAATCGCACAACCACCATCCTGTCGCTTCAAGATCATGTCATACTGATCTTCTGTCATTCCGTATAGTTTTTTGAGATTATGTTTTCGTCGATATGCGATGATTTTGTGATGATTCTTTTTGCACCACCGCGTCCATGATGCTCGCACCTGTACGGGATGTGATCGCCTATTGTTGCGGGCATATTCTGCCGCACAAGCGTGACAGAATGAACGGTACCGGGGGCGCGGAGAGCCACACTTCACGCAAATTCCTACTCGTTTTTTTTTGAGGTGTTACATCTACAGGTTTATTCATACTTCACCTTTGGATGGCAACTTCAAATCAACAGTACGAATTTTAGCAAACATTACCAGCCTCCATGCCTATTGTTTCCGCGAATTGCTTCTGGGAAAACCTGTTGAAAAATCGCATAAACTCTTTCTCGTCATGCTGGGGCTGCGACATTGCTAGGTACCCGAACGGTGGATATTGGAGATTCCAGCCACGCCCCTTGGATGGCATTAGGACTCTTGCTTCCGTGGCCAGAGCCGTCGAGTCCTCGACGTGGTAATCTACGGACGACAAGCCAAAGCGTGTCTTAATCGCCCACGCTATTCTCGACTCAATATCCTTGATCTTGTCACCAAGCATTAACTTTAGAGGTCGGTTTATGTCGCCAATATACGCTTCTGTTGCGTCGTGCATCAGAACAGCAAATTGCTGTTGCCGGGGTCTGCCGAGCGTTTTGGCGTAGTCGGCGCACCATACGCTGTGCGCCGCGACGGAATAGAACCGGCGGCAGTGGCCGGTGTATCGACAGATTCTGGCAAGGGCGTAGGCGATGTCTTTAATGTGGACTTGCTCTGGCTTTGGATTGGCAAGGTCGAAACATTCGCCGGTAAAGGTTTCGATGCACCCGGAAGGGAATTCTTTCTCTGCTCTCGATGCCATTCTCGATACTCCTCTCGGCTTACGCCAGCCGCCGGCAGGGCGTGCATTGTAACTTCGCCCCATGTTAGAGTTTTGTCAACATCGGTTTTGAGACATAGAGACAATAGGCCGCGTCGTTCCAATTCAAAGCGCAACTGTTTATCTGCGGTGTCAGCCATTCTCGACTCCTACTGGTTCGGCTTCTTCCGTGTCGCCGGCCTTATTCTGCGCCAGCAGGCTCGCCTGCATCAGCGGGCCGCTGCCGTCACTTGACAAGGCTAGTTGACTTGTGATACAATGCGCCGTCACAACACGCCACCATTCACGGCAAGGCCAGGTGGACCCACGATTTTGCTGTTCACGCTGGAAGGCTTAGCGGCGTGGCCCGTCGCGCCAAAAGCAAGAATCGGCTCCTTACGTTGAGCAAGTAACGGTCCTGTGGCATCTCTTAATTCAAGCTCGGCCTCTATTCGCTTGCACGCGGAG
>Ga0153915_10000697_pt1 | contig 31071 bp, 23 predicted proteins | sample Opewatmetagenome_2_FD_107003 | JGI IMG/M metagenome (GOLD analysis project Ga0153915, IMG submission 107003) | Freshwater wetland microbial communities from Ohio, USA - Open water 3 Core 3 Depth 3 metaG | ecosystem: Environmental > Aquatic > Freshwater > Wetlands | place: USA: Ohio, Lake Erie... | reverse complement strand
TTTTTTCTCTGTACATGTTTAATAAGGAAGATTTCCGGCATAAACATAAACAAATAACAATTAAAGAAGGAGGTAAAGAACATGAAAAAGTATTTTATTATGGTCTTAACTTTAGCAACGGGTATCTATTTCTCTATCGCGGAAATATCATTGGTGAAGGCCCAAGAAATTAATACGGGAGAATTCACCCTTGAAGAGATCACCGTTACGGCACAGAAGCGTGAGCAGGAACTTCAAAAGGTGCCAACTACCGTGGAGGCCATCAGCGGCACTAAGTTAATTGACATGGCGGTACAAGACCTCGATGATGCCCTTGCTAACATGGCCTCAGCGATAGTCAACCCTGTAGGAGAGGAGATGACGGTCGTCATCCGCGGCATGGACAACGATTCAATGCCAGGGGACTCCTTTTCGCAGGTAGCCGTAACGATTGACGGTTCCTTCAGCAACAGTTGGGGCGTCGGCACCACCGGCATATATGATATGCAGCGCATCGAGGTGCTCGCCGGCCCCCAGGGCACCCTGTACAGCCGCAACTCTTCAGGCGGCGTCGTAAATATGATCTCCAATGATCCCAAGACTGACAAGGCAGACGCTTCAGGTTCTATCGGTGTCGGCAATTACAAACTCTTTAATATGCAGGGGATGTTAAACGCGCCTGTCACCGACGCAGTGGCTTTTCGAGCCGCCTTTTCCTCTACAACTCGGGACGGATATGCAAGCAACGGCACCAATGATACCGACGACAGGTCGGTGAGGCTCAAACTTGGATTTACCCCGACTGACAAAATATCTGCGGTTCTGACCTACGAATATACAAAGATTGGAGGCAAGTCCCAGGGGGATGGGTATGCCGCATTTGAAGATGAGGATGACAGGGATAATCCGTGGCTCAGCAACTCCGATGGGGATCTGTTCGTGGCAGACACCCAGACCGACCGGTTCTATCTGAACTTTAATTGGAGTACGCCGATCGGCGATTTGACCTTCCTGCCCTCTTACTCGGATACAAGCCGGCATATGATCCAGGCGGGGTGGTGCTGGAGTGACGGCAGTTTTGGCATGATGGCCAATGATCCATTTGCCGTTCATGCAGGGCAAGGAAGGGAACATTTTCTCAGCCCCCAGAATGAGAAGTCCTACGAGCTGCGGATGTCGTCTAGTGAAGATTTCTTCATGGAATGGCTTATCGGCCTTTATTATTATGAAAGGTCATGGGACGATAAGATCTATCATGAAGCTGTCGCTTGGACGTATGATAACGGTACTGCTGATACCTCTGATGATATTGATTTATCTACTTCGAGCACAGAGGCTACAGCTAATTGGGGAACAAAAGCTAGTAATTCCAAGGCGGCCTTCGGCAATTTTACTTTTCCTGTAACTGATGCGTTTCGCGTTACCGGAGGCGGACGTTACACCAAAGAAGAAGAAAGTGAGAAAGGTACGGACAGGGTGACAGGCGACCCAACATATACTGAGGATGAATCCAACCATTTCGATTGGAAAGCGTCGGTTGAGTACGATCTGGGTAAAAGCTCAATGATCTGGGCGGATGTTTCAACAGGATACAAGGTGGTCAGGGGGGCTTCGACGGCTGACCAGGAACTCATGTCCTATCAGGTGGGGGCCAAGAACCGCTTTCTGGACAACAAACTGCAGTTGAACGCCACCGTCTTTTACTATGATTATTCAAACTTCGACATTGGGAATGTCTATTCCAAATATGATACATGGACAACGCCTGGAGAAACGATTACTTATGGCGGGCAGGGCATAGGCGACGCAATCCTTTACGGGCTTGATCTTTCGTCGGATTATGTCCTTACCGGCAATGACCGCGTCAATTTTTCACTCTCATATCTGAGCGCTGAGGTGGATGCGGTAACCATAACTTATACGTATCAGGGCCAGGAATCGCCCGATTTTCCTTCCGAAACCCTGGATGCAGGGAAATCCCTCAACAACGCGCCGGAATTTTCCATTGTTGCGGACTATGAACACATGTTCGACCTGCCAAGCGGGGCAACCATCACGCCCTCCATTAACCTGCGCTATACGAGCAAATATTATCTCGAGTTCTATCCTGACTCAAGTAATATTCCGGCAGGCATGGATGTAGGTAAAGTGAACACGGAACCTTCCAGCATTATGGGTGATTTATCCGTAAATTACGGCCATTCAAGCGGCAAGTGGAGCCTTAACGCCTATGTCAAGAACATCACGAACCATGCACAAAAGAACGGGCTCATGAGGGCAGACCTGCGGCTCGGCCCCCCCAGGACCTATGGGGCAGTTCTGTCAGTAAATTTCTAAAGCCGGCTGACACAGGCTGAGAAATAATAATAGTTGTGGTGAACAGGGTCTATCACTGCAACGCGTGCTGGACCCTGCACCAAATTTTATTTGATAGTGTAAACAAAATTTAGATATGGAATATCAACCTCTCCATATCAGTAAAAACCGCAATAAATGGATATTCGGAGTTATTTCATTGAAATGATTTATCTTGAAATCTATATGCTTATTAATTATTATCCCTCAAAAATTATCCTTTCTTTCCGTCAATATTAAAATATCCAGTTGAATAGATATAAATTATCCCTACAGCCTGTTAATGGGATTCTCTTTCGTTCCGGCAAGGCTTATCGATGATCTCTTTTGAGCAGCTGCAGGGATTTTTCCAATATAAATGAATTGTGCTTATTCTGATAGGTTCCGTATTTTTAATTAATCCAATCATGGGATCAAACCCTGAAGGAGAGAAACATCATGAAAGGCAAAAAGGAAACGCAAGATGATCTATGCCGGAGGGATTTTATCAAAACCGCCGCAATCGGCGCCGGCGCGACCGTCTTGCATGGGATTGATGCCGAAGGCGCCAAGGCCGAGTCTATGGCCTTCGTTCGAATCGCGGGGAGGGATGCAGCTGCTGAAAAATCCTGGTCCTAATGCATAAAGGAAGCGGGATAAGAACATATACACAAGGAGAAGAAAAAATGGCAACAAAAGTAATGGACTGCGATTTAGCGGTGCTGGGCGCGGCAGGATGCGGTATGGTTGCCGCTGTGAAGGCGGCGGATCTCAGCGGCAAGAAGGTGATCGTCCTTGAGAAGGCGAAAAAGCCCGGCGGGGCCTCCATCTTCGGCCATGCCGTATCCATAACGGATTCAAAGTGGCAAAAGGAAGCCGGATATGCTGTCAGCGAGCCCCAGGATATCTCAGGCCAGTTTTTTGACTGGCTGGTTGAGAAGGGCGGCGCGGAAAAGTATTTTCGTGTAGCAAAGCAGGGAGAGAGGAAGATGGGGGGCGCAGGCTCAATATTTATGCCTTACCGTCTTGATAAGTATAAGGATCACCCGGACCCCTCCCTCGGCATAGGCTGGATGGGATCCTTTATTGTTGATAAAATGATGGAATGCTGCGGAAAGATGGGGATTCCGGTCCTTACGGAGACGCGCGCAAGAAAGTTTATCACGGATGATAACGGCAGGATAACAGGCGTGCTGGCCGACACCAGGGACGGGCAGCTGCTGATCAATTGCAAGGCATGCGTAATTGCGGCTGGAGGCTTTGGCGCCAATTATGAAAAGCTTAAAAAGTATTGGCCGGAGGAGTTTAACAATAAGCAATTAATGTGTTACTGTCCCCCTACTATTACCGGGGATTGCATTGATATGGCGGAAGAGATCGGGGCCGCCATTGACCAGACTAAATGGCCGTACTCTTCTTTTCCGATCAGTTTTTTTTCCCGCATGCCTATACATAATCCCTATTCATTCTCTATTGATAAAATCATGGCGAACGCCAAGTTGGTATCCGTCAACCTTAACGGCGAGCGGTGGATGAAAGAAATCGGCGGCGGAGTGTTTGCCGTCGGCGATTCATCAGTGGCCTCGCAACCGAATGCCGTGGCATATTCTATAGCTGATGATGATATACTCGAGACGGTGGGTTCGAAACTTGTTGATAATGAGGCTATAGACCTGGCTGATGCAGCCATTTTGAAGGCCTTCAGAGAGGACATCGCTTACGAAGTGGCTATTGACGAGGAAGGTGCGAGCGGCAACCATGCAAAGAAGGCCGATACGCTGGCAGAGCTGGCCCTGAAAATGAAGATTGATCCCAAGACATTTGTCGCCACAATAGAGAGATATAACAAATTTTGCGATAATGGAAAGGATCTGGATTTCGGGAAAGACTCAAAATTATTAACCCCTATTCGCAAGCCCCCCTTCTACGCATTTTTCGGGCATCGTTTTTCTCAAGCCACAAAAGGATTAAACGGGATAGCAGTAAATCCTAAGTTCGAGGTGCTTAATACCAAGGGCGAGGTCATACCCGGGTTATGGGCCGGAGGGGATGGGTGTACAATTTTTGGCGGCGTTAAACGGGGTATGCGTGGCGCGTCCGGCGGCGCTCCGGGTGTCGCACCTGTCGCCGCTGCTTCCGCTGCAGGTTCCGGCGGAGCTCCAGGCGGTGTCCCTGGCGCTGGGGCCGGGGCCGGCGCTGCGGCGGGTGCTGCCGGCGGCGCTTCTGGTGCAATTGCCTCCAGTGCCAATATACTCTCAACCGGGGGTTCTCCTAACGGTGGTCTTAGTTCAGCAGTCCTTTCCGGATATCAGGCCGGCATCAATGCTGCAAACTACCTGAAAAATCTTTAAAGCATTTGCCCGCGGGGATAAACCCGTGGGCAAATGCGTGTCGTGGTTTCATTATTCAAATAAAATTGGGTTCCACAGGCTATGGAAAGGAAGGATCGGTTTTCATTATGAATCTATATTATATAGGGGGAAAATATGTCTGATAAAGAAAAAAAGTCCGGGACACACATCAATCGACGCATGTTTCTTAAAGGCATTGCCGCAACAGGGGCAATGGCCTCCATCACAGCGACCCATCCTGCATCTGCAGCAGAGAAGGCAAATGAGAAAAAATCTGCCGCAAAATCGTGGAGAGACAAGCCCGATCCCATCGACGAGTCGCTCATCAGCGACAGCGGGACCTATGACGTGGTTGTTGTAGGCGGCGGCAACGCCGGCCTGATTTGCGCAAGGGCCGCTTCCATGAAGGGGGCGTCCGTGGCTGTAATTGAGAACCAGGCCGAGAAGGGCTACATCCGCGGCGTCGGTAAAGATGTCGGGACCATCAACTCTCAGTATGCCATGGACCATGGCGCGCCAAGGATCGATGAGGATGATATCCTCAGGGAGTTGGCCCGCCGCAATCTAATCCGCCACAATCCCAAGCGGGCAAGTTATTTTGTGAAGAACAGCGGCAGGATCTTTGACCGGCTTATTAAGGATGCTCCCAATGGATGGATGGACGAAAACTGCCATGTTATGAGCTGTCCCCCCAAGCCAACAGTTCTATTGGAGATGTCCGGATGGAAATTCTACTACGGAACCGCCGTTTTTCTTAATATGATAAAAGAACCCTATGGGATAGAAAGATGGCCGGAACTCTTGAAGATCCATCAGGAGAAGGCTATGGCTGACGGGGCCAAATGGTTCTTCGAACACCATGCCGAGATATGCGACCTTGACGGTTCGGGCGCCGTAACGGGTCTTGTCGCCAAAAAGACGGACGGGAAATACGTCCGTTTCAAGGCCAGGAAAGGCGTCGCGCTCTGCGCCGGTGATTTCTCGGGGAACCGCGAGATGGTCATCGATATCCTGGATCATATTCGTCATGAAGCCGAAGCTCGAGGAGATCTCAACCTTGTGAAGGCGGGTGGAGTGGGGGTCCTTGCCAGCGGAGGGATGGGCCTTAGCCGCGATGGCACCGGCATCAAGCTGGGGATCTGGGCAGGCGGCCATATCGAGATCGGTCCCCATTCCACCATGGGCTCCGGCGATCCCGGAGGGGGGGTGTGGTTTCTGCAGCTCAATGGCGACGGCGAACGATTCTGCGACGAGGCCGCCGGCACCATGATTAATCAACCGAAGGACAACATTAACACCACCTTTATGGATGCGAACTGGAAGAAGGTCCTTGAGATGATGCCGCCGCGTCACGGGGCCGTGGATACGGGTGATACAATCAGCTGGGCAAATACACTCAAGCAACTGGACAAGGTAAAACCCGGTCCCCAAAAATATAGCTGGGGGCAAGGGAGGGATATAAAGGCGGGCATTCAAGGAACCCTTTACTGCGCCAATACGATTGAAGAACTTCTCGACTATATGGATTGCTATAAAGGCGATACCAGGAAGAGGGCACTGGCCGAGATCGCACGATATAACGAGATGTGCGAGAAAGGTGTCGATGTGGACTTCGGCAAAGACCGGCGCATTATGAAGGCAACTAGCCTCAAAGATCCGCCGTTCTATTGCACCCTAGCTAAAAACAATAGCGCGGGTATGTTCGGGGGCCTAAGCGCCGGTCTGGTTGCAACCACCGGTCTTGACACTAATGCGGATGGACATGTGCTTAACTCTGACTTTAAACCCATTAAGGGACTGTATGCAGCGGGAAACAATGCCGGGGGACGCTATATCACCGTGTATCAGACTCCGCTCTCCGGCATAAGCATCGGCATGGCCATGACCGAGGGCTATATGCTCGGGGAGAGGCTGGCGGATCTGTAATTCTCTAAGGGATGAGGCTTTCCATCCGGTTCCAATAAGCTTCAGAGAATCATCAATATGCAAGGACCTAACCGGACAATGCTGACTCAACTGATGCTTTAGAAATAAACGCGTTTCCAGAAAGAAGGTTTCCAACCGATCTTTTAAGTAACGCTCTAATAATTATTCTAAAGGGAGGAATGAAATGATTATGGAAAAAATATTCATTAAGACTTTGGCGGCTATAAGCATGGCAGCAATGCTTATGATGTCTTTTACGGCAATTGATGCGGCAGCCGCCCCGGGTAAAAGCATTGCATCAGGCCTCATATGGGTTGTCGATAAGACTGCCAGCTTGAGCAGCCTGACCATTGCCGACGGGGCATTCATCATGGCCCCCGATGGGTATAGTGTGACCATGACGGTTGACGGAGTTGAGACAGGGATTGTCCCCGGCGCCTACAAAGGCGACATCGTGCTCACATTGACCGAAAAGAATGTATTTAAATATTATCAACTGAATCACCAATTCCGCCAGGCCCTCTATCTGGATAAGACCGGCGTTGTTGCGGCCAAATCCGTGCTGCCCGCTGCCGGAAATTATAAATTAAGCAACGGCATCCTGACCGGAGCAAAGATCACCTCTGTGGGCGAGAACTTCAACGGCATCTTTGTGGCTGGCGGCACGTACACCATCAAAGATGCGGTGATCGACTTTACAGGCAACGGCGGCGACGACTTTGACGGCTTCGGCGCTGCAGTGATGGCCGCAGGCAATGATACCACCCTTATCCTTGACGGGGCTAAGATCAAGTCCCATGGCGCGGCCCGTCCCACCGTCGTCGCGACCAGAAACAGCACTGTGATCGTCAAGAACTCCACTCTTCAGGCCATGAATGGAATCCTGCCGGCGGACTATGTCCCGAACGTCACATTAGGCGAGATGAGGGCTGTGCCCTGGATGCTGGGGCTTTCCGGCAACTGCCGCGCTACAAACCTTTTGGGAAAGAATACCACTGCCACCTACATCAATTCCTCCATCTCCTCTGAGAGCTGGGGCGTCCTCTCTGCGGACGGCGATGATGAAAGTCAGGAACCGGCAGAAGATAACGGAAGGAAAGAAAAGCTCATCGCGATTAACAGCAAGATAACTAATACAGGCAAGGTAGGATACGGCAATTACTTCACCGCCTCCTACTATGGCTGTGAAATCAATGTAGGCGACTATGCCTCGATCGGCGGCGGGATATATGCCGCAAGCAACCCCGAGACTATTTCTAAGCTCAATGCCGAATATAAGTTCGGTCTTACTCCCGAAGAACTAAAGGCGCTCCCGAGGACCGGGACTCATGTGACATCCGGCCGTTTCGGCGCCATGGTCCAGAGTTCCGTGAAGGTTATGGACGATACCATCTTCGACACTGAGAAGGCCGTTTTCCTAGTCAAGGGCGCTGCTGCCGACATCAACGTGGATGGCTCCAAAGGCGCCCGGCTGAATTCCAAAAACGGGATTATCATCCAGATCCTGGAAAATGATGATCCGATGGGCATTGCTGCCATTTACCGCGAACCCTCAGACCCTGAAAAGGCCAAAGACTTTGACGTTACCTCCGTTAATAAATCTGATGTAACAGCCGCCTTCTCCAACATTGCATTGAAGGGCGACATCTACAACGGATTTCCCGGAGGGAGCAACAATGTCAAGGGCGGAGGCATGGCGGGCGGCGCTCCGGGTGGCATGCCGGGCGGAGCTGCTGACGATTCCGGCGGCGCCCCCAGCGGCGGCATGCCAGGCGATAACGCCCTTGGGAAGAACCTGGTCCTAAAACTGGATAATTCCAGTATTACAGGTATAATCACGGCTTCCAGGGCCAGACACGCCAAGGCCACCATTACTTCCGAGGACTATCTGCTTCTGGGCGAGGTCACAAACAGGCCTTGCGCCGCCGTCAACAACGGAGTGATACTTACGCTGAATGGTTCCGCCTGGACCGTCACAGGGACCTCCTACCTGACCAGTCTTACGATCGGCGACGGTTCCACTATCACCGCTCCCGAAGGCTGCAAAATTTCCATGACGGTTGACGGCGCTGCAAAGGCAATCAAAGCCGGAACGTACAAGGGCAACATCGTGATCACAGTCATGAAAGGTTAATCAGAAGGCCGAAGGCCTGTGTATGATTGCCTGATGAATTGGTAAACAGTTAAAAACAAAAGCGGCCGTGTCATAATGTGATGCGGCCCTTCCTTATTATTTTCACCTTAATATCCCGGCACGGAAAAATTATTTATTGACTTCAAATATTAATATTTTCTATATGATTACATCCCTTTTTCTTTTCTCAATCCATTAACCTCTTTCCATAATATGAGGAGGAGCGAATATCTTTCCGGGGAGAACTCAGGAGACGCTATGTCTATTAGGTAGGCGCTGTTTAAGGGATTGTCCTAGGTCCGAAAATTTCCGGATTTACTTGCATAGATAAGGAATTGCTTGCTTTTGAAAATCCGCGGTTGCGTTGATTTTTTGTATTACATGGATAAGTAATGGAAGGCCTATTCAGGTATTTTAAAATAACATAATTAAATAGGAGGATGTTATGAATCTACTGAAATCGTTAATGGGAAGAAGGCAGTTTCTGATTGCCACGGGTGTGGCATCCGGGTGTGCGTTGACCTGTAAAAAAATCGCGAGTTTTGAAACGCGCGCAGCAATGGCGGCCGAGCAGGCTGAATTTGCCGCTTTGAAGGCGGCGGGCAACAGATGCCCTCATCTTTTATCGCCTCTCAGGATCAGAAACAGGGTCCTTAAGAATAGAATAATGCACACCGTATCTCCCACGTACTTTATGCAGGGGCCGGAAAATTTTCCAACAGAGAATTATAGAAACCATTATTCAAACGTGGCCAAAAATGCCGCTATTGTCTCTATGAGCACCCATTTCGGGACATATCCAAAGACATGGGATAAAACCAGGGATAATGACGCATTTAACCATATGTCGAATTCCACGTGGGAAGACATCTCTCCGGTTGGAAATTATATCGACCAGCTTAAGGAAGATATTCATTGCGAAGGGGCGCTGATCCTGTTCGCAGGCGATACCGGTGGCGGCGGTGGCGGCGGCATGCCGGGCGGCGGTGGCGGCGGAGCGCCGGGCGGGGCAGGCGGCCAGGCTGGACAGCAGGGCGCAGCAGGCGGCCAGGGCGGCATGCCGGGCGGCGCTTCCGGTCAAGGCGGTATGCCCAGCGGCGGAGCCATGCCAAGCGGAGGCGCTCAGGGTAATATGCCCGGCGGCGCAACGTCCGGTGGGGCGCCAGGCGGGGCGGCAGGCGGCCAGGGCGGTATGCCTGGAGGCATGCCTGGGATGACCGCCAAATCCGATGATGAGATCGTGAAAGAAGCAAAAGAGGCTGAGGAAAATGGTTATGACATATACCAGATCCGTACAACCAGCCTTGAGGCGGCAAAGAGAGTCCGGGCTGCGACTAATCTTATATTGATGGGGTCCATTGTCGGAACCCGCGGCAATATGGGTATGGGCAGCGGAGAGAATGCCATAGGGCTTGCTAAGGACAATCAACCCACTGCCGCCGAACTGGAGAATGGGGTGGAACAGGCAAAGAAGCTTGAGGGCATTGTTGACTTCCTGTGGATCAGGATTGACGAGCACCCGAACGCCTGGACCCAGGACAAAGGCAGACCAAGAAGCCTTGCCTATGCAGAGGCCATCAAGAAGGCAGGCATTAAGGTATACACGTGCCCCAGCGCAGGATTCCATGATCCGGTGGAGAATGACGGGTTTATCGCGAGCGGTAAAACAGATATGGTCGGCATGACAATGCCTTTTTTCGCAGATCCGGAGCTGGTCAGAAAGGTAAAAGAGGGCAGGGCCGATGATGTGGTCCCCTGTATCGCATGTCAGAACTGTCACGGCATCGGCATGAATGGCGGCCCATGGTACAGCACATGCACCGTAAATCCGAAATGGGGTGTTCCTAATTACAAGCTTCTGGGCATCACCAAGCCGACAATCTCCAAGAAGGTCGCCGTGATAGGCGGAGGACCGGCCGGCATGAAGGCGGCCATGTTGGCGGCAGAAAGAGGCCACAAGGTGACCTTGTATGAGAAGGATGCAGCCCTGGGCGGGCTTCTCAAGATCTCGGACAACAGCCAGTGGAGATGGAATTACAAGGATTTAAAGGAATTCTTTATCCATCAGGTGAATAAGCTGGGGGTTGATGTGAAGTTGAATACTGCTGCGACGCCTGAGATGATCAAGACGGGAAAGTACGACACGGTCCTGGTTGCAGTAGGCGCAGAGGTTATTGCCTCTAAGATGAAGACGGACGGCAGCAAGGTATTCAATATCCTGGAGTCATATTCCAAAAAGAATGAGTTGGGGAAAAACGTGGTGGTCGTTGGCGCTGGGAAATTCGGGATTGATGCCGCCACAGGCATGCTAAAGGACGGGCATAAGGTAACGGTGCTTACAAGCGAAAACTATCTGGTGGCGCCTGAAGATTCAGGCCCCCACAATATGAGGAACCAGGAAAGCATATATTCAAATCATCCCGACTTCAGTTATGCCCTCCAGGCCACGGTCAAGAGCATCACAGGAGGAAAGGTGGTCTATACGGATTCCAAAGGCGTTGAGAAATCGGTTCAGGCCGACAGCATCGTGGTCTGGTCCGGTCTTAAGCCAAGGATGGATGAGGCAGAGAAATTCATAGGTTCGGCAAATGATGTACTTTTGATCGGCGACTGCACCGGCAGAAACGGTTCGATTCAAAAGGTTATGCGCAGCACATTCTTTATGGCGTCGCAGGTGTGATGAATACAGCGGTCAGCCCAGCCGCTTGCCGCTGTTGCGTCCAGTTTGATCGAATATGAAACCGAACCCAGGGCTCCAAACGCCTGGAAAGGTTTAGTTTCACAAGAGCTATTGGCGGTTTAGATTATAAAAAAAGAGAACCAACCCGATCACGGAAGGTTGGTTCTCTTTTCTAGGAGGAAAAAGCTGAAAAAACTTATTTGATTTGTAAATATATTAAGCAATATCAATGCCAAAGTCTGAACCTGCAGCAAAATAGTTTTAACCTATTGTTTTTCGAACAATATTTTTCTTAAGTATAAGGTTTAAAAATTATCAGGCGCACTCTCATAAGTACAATATTTTGTACCTGCTCAATGCTTGAAAGGCTCAATTGCCTCATAAGTTAATTAAATAATTGAATAATAGTGAGATGAAAAATATTTCACCGCTAAAGAGAGATATTGTACTTTCTTATTTTATTTATTGACTTCAAATAATAATATTTTCTATATGATTACATCCGTTTGTCTTTTCTCAATCCATTAACCTCTTTCCATAATATGAGGAGGTGTTAATATCCTTCCGGGGAGGACTCAAGAGACGCCACGTCTGTTAAATAGACGCTGGTTAAGGGATTGTCCTATGTCCGAAAATTTCCGGATTTGCCTTGCATACATAAGAAATTGCTTGCATTTAAAAATCCGTGTTTACGGTGACTTTCTGTATCGCGCGGATAATTAATGAAAGGCCTATTCAGGTATCTTTAATAAAAATAATTAAAATGGAGGATGCTATGAAGTTAATTAAATCGCTTATGGGAAGACGGCAGTTTCTGATTGCCGCCGGCGTGACATCAACTTGCGCGCTGACATGTAAAAAAATAGCCGGTTTTATCGATCCGGGTTTTCAAACCGGCGCTGCAATGGCAGCCGATAAGGCTGTAACTGCAAGCATAAAGGCGGCCGGCAACAAATGCCCGCATCTTTTATCACCTCTCAGGATCAGAAACGTGGTGCTGAAAAACAGAATCATGCACACCGTTTCTCCCACATACTTTATGCAAGGGCCGGAAAATTTCCCTGCCGAAATGTATAGAAACCATTATTCAAATATGGCCAAAAACGCTGCTATTGTCTCGATGAGCACACATTACGGTACATATCCAAAGACATATACAAAAGGCCAACATGGCCCGAGCGCAAACTTTTGCGATGATATATGGCAGGATATCCCTCCGGTTCAAAATTATGTTGAACGTCTGATGGAAGATATCCATTGCGAAGGCGCCCTGATTCTATTCGTCGGCAATACCGGGATGAGCGGCAGCGGCGGCGGAGGCGGCATGCCCGGCGCAGCAGGAGGAGCGCCCGGAGCAGCGCCGGGCGGCCAGGGTGCTATGCCCGGAGCGGAACAAGGAGGCCAGGGCGGCATGCCCGGAGGAGCGCCGGGAGGAGCGCCGGGAGCAGCGCCGGGAGGCCAGGGTGCTATGCCAGGACAGTCCTCCAAAACCGATGATGAGATCGTGGCAGAGGCGAAGGAGGCTGAGGCCACGGGTTATGATGTGTATAAGCTTAACACAAGCAGCCTTGAGGCGGCAAAGAAAGTCCGGGCTGCAACCAATCTTATACTAATGACAAATCTTAGAACCGGCGGGGACGCGGCCATGGGCATGGGCGCGTCGAAGAATGGCCCTGGAGTAACCAACGTGAATCAGCCGTCTGCCTCAGAATTGGAGCAGGCCGTTGAAGCGGCAAGAAAGCTTGAGGGCATAGTTGACTATGTGTGGATCAGGGCCGGCAGTGAGCATCCTAACAGCTTTGTCCAGGACAAAGACAGGCCATATAGCCTTGCCTATGCCGAGGCCATTAAGAAGGCCGGCATTAAGGTCCTTACATGCCCCAGCGCAGGATTCCATGATCCGATACAGAATGACGGGTTTATCGCGAGCGGTAAAACGGATATGGTCGGCATGACGACGCCCCTTTTTGCCGATCCGGAACTGGTCAGAAAGGTATCGGCAGGCAGGGCTGATGATGTATTGCCCTGCATTCAGTGCCAAAACTGTCACGGGATCAGCATGACGGCAGGGCCCTGGTATAGCACATGTACCGTAAACCCGAAGTGGGGTCTGCCTCCATATAAACTTCAGGGCATTATTGCACCCAAAGAATCAAAGAAGGTTGCCGTGATAGGCGGAGGCCCCGGCGGCATGAAGGCGGCCCTCACAGCAGCCGAAAGAGGGCACAAGGTGACACTCTACGAAAAGGATGCGGCCCTTGGCGGGTTGATTAAGTTCTCGGACTATAGCCAATGGAGATGGAATATGAAAGACATCAAAGATTATCTGATCAATCAGGTGAAGAAGTCCGGGATCGAGGTGCAGTTAAACACGACGGCAACGCCTGAGATGATCAAGGCAAAGGGATTTGACACTGTCCTGGTTGCAACCGGAGCGGAGCCTGTTATTTCCAAGATGCCGGGCGCAGACGCAGGCAATATATTCAATATCCTGACCGTTTACAGCAACAAGAAGGCGCTTGGAAAGAATGTGGTGATGATCGGCGCAGGAAAGATCGGCACAGAGGCGGCAATAGGCATCGCAAAGGACGGGCATAAGATAACAGTGCTAACAAGCGCGAAAGAGATGATAGAACCGGAGGCTATCGGCCCCCATAATATGTATAATCAGGAGTCCATATATAAAAACCATCCTAACCTCAGTTATGTCCTGGAGGCTACGGTTAAGAGCATTGCCGGAGGAAAGGTGACCTACACGGATTCAAAAGGCGCTGAGAAATCCGTTCTGGCCGACAGCATTGTGATCTGGTCCGGTTTTAAGCCCAGGATGGATGAGGCCATGAAATTCCAAGGCTCGGCAGCCGAGGTCCTTCTACTGGGTGACTGTACAGGCAAAAACGGTACGATTCAAAAAACCATGCGCAGCGCATTCTTTGTGGCGTCGCAGGTTTAAGTATGCTGGAAAACCGGGAAGCATGGATGCCGGAATGTATGTGATCCGGAGACGCAAAGCGCAAAAATAAGTAGGTAACATTTTTCTGAAAGGCAGGGTTTCATAAAACCCTGCCTTGATATTTCTTTTGAAAAAATGCTGTATTAAGCCGCGATATTTAATTGTGCATATCTTAGAAGGAGGCAAAAGATGATCATCAAAAATAAATTAATCAGGACCTTAATAACCATCACTGCAACTATGCTTATTATGTCTTTAGCAGGGTGCGGCGCTAAAAAAAACCTTGAGGCGGGATCCGTTTGGGAAATTTCTGAGACTGCCGATCTGACCGCCCTGACCATTGCCGGGGACGCTGTTATTAAAGCGCCCGATAACCACAGCGTAACAATGACCGTTAACCGGATTGAAACTTCAATCGAACCGGGAGAGTACAAAGGAGATATTGTGCTCACGGTCACAGAAAAAATTCAAAATCCCACTATGATGGGTGGAAGTCCTTCAGGAGGCGATGGAGGTGGAGCGCCTGGTGGTGACGGCGGTGCTGCCGGCGGCGGTGCTTCCGACAGCGTTAGGACAGCCGTTTATATAGACGAAGGAGCATATGTGCCGGAGAAATCCGTGCCGGCAGCAGTTGTCAACGGCAATGTGACAGACAGTTCCGCTACGGACATCAGCATCAGCTCTATAGGAAAAGATTTCAACGGCATCATTGTATCAGGCGTCTCTACTTATTCAATCAATAATATTAAAATCAACTTTAATGGAGGAGACCAGGGTAATAATGGAGCCGGTATTACAACCGCGGGAAAGGCGGATGTTACCGTCAGCAATGCCTCGATTATCACTAAAGGCGTACAAAGGGCAGCTATAGTTGTAGGAGGCAACAGCATCGTGCATGTTAACGATTCCTATATCGAAACATATGATGGAACATTGCAGGAAAAATTCGCCGACATGGAAGACAGTAACAGCATGGAAGTGCCATGGGTCCTGGGTTTTATCGGTAACAACCGCGCCACCAATGTTATCGAGAGCGGAACAGCCTATTACAACAATACCCACGTCAAAACACAGAAATGGGGATGCCTTTCAACAGATGCCGTCAAGGATGTCAAACTCTATGCGACCAACTGCCGTCTTGAGGCTATTGAAAGCGGTTATGGCGCCTATTCGGACGGCGCTTATGATTCGTTCAGTAAATGCATATTTGATGTCAAGGACTATGGCCTGATTATGACGGGCGGCACCGGGATTTTTACCGATGGATGCGTTGTGAATTCCGGAAGGTTCGGCATTATGTCACATAGGGGTTCCGGCACCGTGACCATTGATAAAGGCAGTGTGTTTAATACTAAAAAGGCCGTGCTTCAGGTAAAAAGCGGACACCCCACATTCATTGTTGACAACGCACAGTTGAATTCTGAAAGCGGCGTTATCCTCCAGGCTATGATCAATGATGATCCCTGGGCGAAAGGCATGCCAAGCGGCGCAGGCGGAGCCCCGGGCGGCGCTGCCGGGACGCCAGGCGGCGGCATGCCGGGCGGCGGGATTCCTGGCGGCGCCGGGGCACAAGGCGGCAGCTCTGCCGTCACCGCGACCTTCAAGAACATGACGCTGAATGGCGACATTGTTAATTCCATGACCTCTGAGAGCGATGTGGTCGTCAATTTCGAAAAAGCGACTATTACCGGCGCGATTACAACAGCCACCTCTCAATCCCAGGCCGATATCGATGGTGTGAAGGTCAGTAAAAAAACCTATTACTATATCGGTGACGTAAAGAATACATATTGCGCTACTGACGACAAGTATGGCATGAAGATCTCCCTTGATGGGGAATCCAGGTGGATCGTAGACGAGAATTCCTACGTGACCAACCTGATCATATCCGAGGGCGCCGTCATCGCGGCCCCGGATGGTTACAAGCTGACTGTAACGGTTGACGGGGTTAAAAAAGAAATTAAGGCAGGTAATTACTCCGGTAAAATAGCGCTTACTGTCACAAAATCTTAGACGACCAGCGGGCGGCCGGCAAATCATACCTGAGAGAATAATAAAAATGGGCCGACTTACAACGTAAGGCGGCCCTGCCTTTTTTCTTGCTGTGTCGATATTTAAGAAATAGGACTATGTGAATCGATGTCTGCTTCGTGCTGAATGAAGATCAGCCTGTTGTTTTGATTTAGACCGGAATTATTATTTTAAGCCGTCAACGGGCATGATCGAGCGCCCATACTTCTGTCCCTATCCGGTGTATATTTGCCCTGCGCCGTTTCATTAATAGTGTAAAGTCTTATGCGTTAAAAATAATAAAATATCTCCTTGACAAGAATATTGTCGTCGTGATTTAATTACTAGCAAATTGATAGTAATAGGAATAATTATTTATGAGGAGTGAATATGAAGCTTTCCACAAGGGCCCGTTATGGTGTCAGATTGATGCTTGCGCTGGCTGAAAATTACACCAAGGAGCCGGTGTATCTTAAGGATATCGCTAGACAGGAGGATATCTCCGAGAAATATCTAAGCCTTATTATTATACCCCTTCGAAATATCGGCCTTGTCACTTCTATAAGAGGGGCTTACGGCGGATACAATCTGGCCAAGGATCCTAAAGAAATAAACTTGAAAGAAATTGTGGATGTACTGGAAGGAGATTGTTCCCTGGTGGATTGCGTAAAAGATCCCTCCTCATGCCCGAGGGCTTCTGCATGTGTCAGCCATGACGTATGGGCAATAATAGGGGAAAAGATATCAGAGACTCTGAGTTCAATAACACTGGATAAGATGGTCAGGATGAATCAGAAAAAGGTGAAAAAGAACAAGAGATAGTTTGTCTAAGGTTTTATATGGAACTTGCAGAAAAGATTAATCATTTAAGAAAAAAGAGAAACGCGGTTATCCTGGCCCACAACTATCAGATCCCGGAGGTTCAGGATATTGCGGATTTTGTCGGTGATTCCCTGGGTCTGAGCATACGGGCATCCGGAACAGAAGCGGATGTAATAGTCTTCTGCGGCGTTTATTTCATGGCAGAGACGGCAAAGATCCTGTCGCCGGGGAAGACGGTCCTTATACCCGATAAAGATGCCGGTTGTCCCATGGCTGATATGATCACCGCAGCGGACCTTCGCAGGTTAAAGGCCGAACATCCCGGCTCTAAGGTCCTCTGTTATGTGAACACTGCTGCTGAAGTAAAAGCCGAGTGCGATGTATGCTGCACATCGGGAAATGCAGAGCAAATTGTGAGAGAGGCATTTAACAGCGATGATGAAATCATTTTTGCGCCTGATCAGTATCTTGCCCACTATATATCAACCAGGGTCGGGAGGGAATTTATCAAATGGCAGGGATTCTGTCCGACCCATTTGAAGATATTGCCCGAGGACATTAAGAGGGAAAGAAGTCTCCATCCAGGCGTTGAGGTGATAGTGCATCCTGAATGCAGGGCAGAGGTAACTGATATGGCCGACAAGGTGCTGTCGACCGAGGGAATGATCCGCTACGTCATTGGAAATCCTGCGAAGGAATTTATTATCGGGACGGAGACAGGCATCCTCCATCGCTTAAAGAAGGAGAATCCAGATAAGATTTTTTATCCCCTTTGCGAAAGGGCAGTATGTCCCAATATGAAGCGGACAACATTGGAAAAGGTCTTATGGTCCCTTGAAGATATGAAGGATGAGGTCATTGTCCCGCAGGAGATAATCGTGAAGGCCAGGAAGAGCCTTGATATAATGCTTAAGCACTGATCGGGCATAGCAGGTTTAAAATGACTAAAAATAAAAATTTAACAAATTCGGTCGGCGTTGTGGAAACAAAGTATTATACCTTTGCCGGACCGGGTAATGAGCTTAAGCTGGAAAGCGGGGACAGCCTTGGAACGATCACCCTGGCCTATGAGACCTATGGCCGATTAAACAGAGACAAATCTAATGCCATCCTGGCGTGTCATGCCCTTTCCGGGGATGCCCATGCCGCCGGTGTACATGAAGGTCTGGATAATCCGGGCTGGTGGGATGATATGATCGGACCAGCCAAGGCCTTTGATACCAATAAATACTTTATAATCTGTTCAAATGTTATAGCGGGATGCAAGGGGTCCACGGGCCCGTCTTCCATCAACCCTGAGACAGGAAAACCATATGGCATGGATTTTCCTTTTATAACCATCCCGGACATGGTAAATGCTCAGAAACATCTCATAGATTTTTTCGGAATTGAAAGGCTTTTGTGTGTAGCGGGCGGTTCCATGGGCGGGATGCAGGTCCTTCAGTGGGTTGCGTCATATCCGGAGAGGGTCAGGTCCGCCATCCCTATCGCGACAACAAAAAAACACTCACCCCAGCAGATCGCCTTCAACGAGACCGCAAGGCAGGCTATAATGTCCGATCCGGCATGGCGGGACGGGGATTATTACAAATATGGTCAGCCTGAGAAGGGTCTGGCTGTCGCGCGCATGATCGGTCATATAACCTATATGAGCGATCAATCAATGGAGGGAAAATTTTCAAGACGCCTTAAAAAAGGCCGGCTCAATTTTAATTTTGATCCTGAATTTGAGGTGGAGGGCTATCTGCATTACAGGGGCGCTAATTTTGTAAAACGCTTTGACGCAAATTCCTATCTTTACCTTACAAAGGCGCTTGATTACTTTGATCTTTCAGGAGGGAAGGTGTTTCCCCTTGGAAAGAGGATAGATACGCGTTTTCTGATAATCTCGTTTAAATCAGACTGGCTCTATCCATCCTCGCAATCACAGGAGATTGTACGTCTTCTGAAACGGAGGAACATGGATGCAACCTACTGCGAACTGAATTCCAGTTACGGCCATGATGCCTTTCTGGTAGAGGTGGATGAGCAGACAACATTAATCAAACATTTTCTGGACAAGACCCACAGCGGATACATGGTGGCGGATTATTATGACATCTCGTGATATTCGACTCGATCATAAGATAATCTATTCGGTAATCGATCAAGGTTCAAGGGTCCTCGATTTGGGTTGCGGCGAAGGCGACCTGCTGTATCTCCTTGCGCGGGACAAACAGGTCATAGCCCAGGGCATTGAGATGGATGACAAGGCCATTCAGGAATGCGTTAAAAAGGGGCTTAGCGTCTTTCATGATGATATTGAGAGCGGCATCAGGGAATATCCTGAACATGCCTTTGATTTTGTCATACTCAATCAGAGCATGGAAGAGGTAAAGAATGTCGATAGTCTCATTCAGGATGCCCTGCGGATAGGAAAAAAGGTTATAGTCGGATTTCCAAACTTTGCCTATATCAAATCAAGGTGGATGATGTTTTTCAAAGGCAGGGCGCCTGTTACCAAATCTCTGCCCTATTCATGGTTCGATACGCCTAACGTTCGATTCCTGAGCATCATTGATTTCAAGGAATTCTGTTTTGATAAGGGAATAAGGATTTTGAGCGCCCACTATCTTGGGGAAAAAAGGGTTTTAAGGTTTTTCCCGAATCTATTTGCCTTGAATGCCGTGTTTGTTCTGACCAAGGGGGATAACTGAATAATGAAATGGGATATGTTGAGTACCCGCATATTAAATGCCTGGGCACGATAGTTAACAACAAAATAAAATAGTCATGCCAATTAGCTTTCAAACATCTAAATAGGCGTCAACGCCGGAAGCCCTTTTTTTTAAAATGAAACGGGCGGCCTGCTGAAAACTTGGCATCAAGCTTATAACAGCGGGCGGCGGAGCTAATCAGGGACTTACAGGCGTTCAATTTCAGCAAGACATGACAGTTTATATCCGCCCGCTTGAAGGCAACTTGTGCCGGATTATTGCCTGAAAGCCATTTCATTTTTAAAAAAAGGGCTTCCGGCTTTTATGATGTATACTTATTAAAGTCGTTCACTATAGAGCCCAGCGAGGCGCTTGAAATATTGGGATCCGATGACGACGAACTCCTTGCCGTTTTGGATGCTGCATTTATGATTCGTCTACATTATTTAGGGAGGGGTGTGAGACTTCATGTAATACGCAACGCGAAGCGCGGGTCATTCAGCCTCAGAAATGTGAAATCTATCCCGAAGTTGCGCATGACATTGTTGAAGATGCGTAAGGGCCACCAAAATTCCAGGACGTCACTTTGATGATTCCCACGCTATTTTCCGCTTAAATGACTTCTTTTCCTTAAAGCGACTCCTGAAAAAGCCAGGTTGTAAGATATCTCTCCCCTGTATCCGGCAAGACAACCACAACAAGCTTTCCCTTATTCTCAGGCCGTCCGGCTACCTGTAATGCAGCCTTCAGGGCAGCGCCGCTGGAGATGCCAGCAAGGATGCCTTCTTTTTTTGCAAGCTGTCTGGCGATTTCTCCTGCGTCATCATTAGAGATCTGGATGATTTCATCAATAATATCCTTGTTGAATACCTGAGGTACGAACCCGGCGCCTATGCCCTGGATCTTATGGGGGCCTGGTTTTCCTCCTGAGAGAACCGGAGAAGCCTCGGGCTCCACGGCAATGGCCTTGAATTCCGGTTTCCGTTTTTTGATTACCTCTGAGACGCCTGTGATTGTGCCGCCCGTGCCGACTCCAGCGACAAGTATGTCGATCTTTCCGTCGGTATCGTTCCAGATCTCCTCCGCGGTTGTCTTGCGATGGATCGCAGGATTTGCCGGGTTATTGAACTGCTGGGGCACGAAACTGTTCGGGGTAGTCTTTGCCAGTTCATCCGCCTTTTCTATTGCACCCTTCATGCCCTTCGGGCCTTCGGTCAAAACGAGTTCGGCCCCAAGGATCTTGAGCAACTGTCTGCGTTCTATGCTCATTGTCTCCGGCATGGTCAGGATCAGCTTATATCCTCTGGATGCTGCAACAAAGGCAAGGGCGATCCCGGTATTGCCGCTTGTAGGCTCGATGATCACGGAATTTTTCTTGAGAAGTCCCTTTTGTTCGGCATCTTCAATCAGCGCGACCCCTATCCGATCCTTTACGCTTGAAAGCGGATTGAAGGACTCTACTTTTACAAGAACTGTGGCATCCAGTCCTTCTGTAAGATGGTTCAGTCTTACCAGGGGTGTATTGCCTACGGTCTTTGTGATATCGGAAAATATTCTGCTCATTTTTATTCTCCTTATGTATTTGCCAATGCCTGTTCTATATCGGCGATAATATCGTCAATATGCTCAATACCAATTGATAACCTGATAAAATCAGGCGTCACCCCGGTTGCCAGTTGTTCCTTCGGCGACAGCTGCTGGTGTGTCGTGCTGGCAGGATGGATAGCAAGACTCTTTGCATCACCCACATTGGCAAGGTGTGATATCAGTTGAAGAGAGTTAATAAATATCTTGCCCGCCTCGCGTCCCCCCTTTATGCCGAAACCCAGGATAGCGCCTGCGCCTTTGGGAAGATATTTTATTGCCTTTTCCTTTTCCGGGCTGTCTTCCAGACCGGGGTAATTCACCCAGCTTACCTTGGGGTGCTTCTTCAGGTGCTTTGCCACGGCAAGGGCGTTAGCAGAATGATATGGCATCCTCAGGTGAAGCGTCTCCAATCCCTGCAGAAACAGGAATGAATTAAAGGGCGAAAGGGCAGGGCCGAGATCCCTTAAAAGCGTCACCCTCGCCTTAAGTATGTAGGCGATGTTTCCTATCGGCTTCAGAGCCTCAATAAAGTTAAGCCCGTGATAGCTGGGCTCAGGATCGGCTATCAAAGGAAACTTCCCGTTTGTCCAGTCAAACTTGCCGGAATCAACAATCACCCCGCCCAGGCTCGTCCCGTGTCCGCCGATGAACTTTGTTGCCGAATAGACGACTATATCGACCCCGTGATCTATAGGCCTCAGTATATATGGCGAGACGGTATTATCCAGGACAAATGGTATGCCGTTTTTATGAGCTATATTTGATATGCCTTCCAGGTCCGCAATGTCCAGTTTGGGGTTGCCTATGGATTCGGCATAGATGGCCTTTGTCCTAGGGGTGATGGCCTTTTGAAAAGCAGTAAGATCGCCGGATTTGACAAAGATTACCTTTATCCCCAGGCGCTTGAATGTGTAGTGGAAGAGGTTGTATGTGCCGCCATAAAGATTATCCGCAGATACAATTTCGTCCCCTGCCTGGGCAATGTTCAGCAATGCAAGTGTTATTGCTGCTGATCCGCTGGATGTTGCCAATGCCCCGACACCACCGTCGAGGGCCGCAATCCTCTTTTCAAAGACATCAGTGGTTGGATTCATCAGTCTCGTATAAATATTTCCGAATTCAGTCAATCCGAAAAGATTGGCCGCGTGGTCGGAATCCCTAAACTGATAGGATGTTGTCTGATAAATAGGAACCGCACGCGAACCTGTCGTGGGATCCGGTTCCTGGCCTCCGTGTAAAGCAAGTGTTTCTATTTTTAATTGATTGTCTATTTTAGTCATTTCTTTATTCCTTTCTTTTATATGAATTTTATTATTAAATAGCTTTGATAACAAACTTAATATTGTACTTATGAAAAATATCCTTCCGGCCATGTGATCAAGGCAAGGTTTTAAAATTCCATGCCTCGATCACTTTATTGTATATTAATTTATCCACTGCATCCTTGATGTCTCTTATAATAGTGTCGTTGATAAAATCCTTTGAATTCTGATGTATGCTCATTTTGGCCTCCCGAATGCCTGTTAACTTTATTAAAATAAAAAACCCACTAGCTCTGACTTTTTAGGTAGCGGGTTATCCTTATCCTGTGAGCTATATTTATGATCCTCACATATATGGATCACCCCTGCCGCAGGTGCAGCACATCGCCATGCAACACATCATCATATTAACTTTATTGAAATAAGATATCATTTGGGTCTCACTTTTAATGCGTAATCACCCTTATATGTAATTTTCCTTTAAACCTTAATTACTACAAATACTATTGAAATACTAGTGTATAAGATCAAGGGAAACCTGTCAAGCTTTTTTTAAAAAATCTCAAATTTTAAATGCATCTCTAAATCATTTGATTAATGATCAGAATTCAAGGGATTGATCGAAATATTTAAACCGTCAGCAGGCATGATCGAGCACCCATACCTCTGTGCTCTGTGTGGGAAATTTGTCGGATGATACCGCTATCTCGCTTTTACCGAGTTTTTTTATATTCTCCATTTTTGAAAGAAAGACATCAACTCCTGCGATGGGAAAACCGCATTTTTCCGTCCTGAAATGCATGGGGATTGCCGCGTTTGGCCTGACCTTTTCGATAAGTTTAGCGGCCAAGTCGGCATCCAGGGTATAGGTGCCTCCTACGGGAATAAGCAGGATATCGACGGGGCCTATGATCTTTATCTGTTCCTGTGAAAGGATATGCCCAAGGTCTCCGAGAAAGCATACGGTTATCCCGTCGACGGTAAATCTGAAGGCCATATTCTCTCCGCGTTTTGAACCGCCTGATTCATCATGATATGTCTTAATCCCGGTTACAATAATCCCTTTTATCTCACCTGAGCCCTTTAATACCTTTGGCGCACCGGATAATCCATTTACATAGCTGTGATCCGAATGCTTATGACTGACAAGAACCCCGTCCGCCCGGTCCCTGACAATATCATAGGTAAAGTCATCGCCGTAGTCGCCGGAATTATAAGGGTCGGTAACTATGACAGTTCCGTTATCCGAGGTAATGGTAAATGAGGCATGACCGTTCCATTTGATTTTCATATGAGATCTCTCACAGGTAATAAAGCTTCTCATCCACTTTAGGCTGCGCGTTCTTAAGAAATTTCCCTGCCTTTTTCTTCAGATTAAAGGGGTCTTCCCCTTCCAATAGATCGCCCATGTCCGCCTCAATCTGTTCAGGATCCTCGCCTGCCTCCATCCTGGCCAGGGCCTCCTCCATGCCGGGTCCGAGGTTTAACCCTGTCATATCCGATAATCTGCGCATAAGGTTTGCCGCCTGTCTGGGATCATTTTCATCCAGGTGTTCTGCCTCTCTGGCCAGCAGGCCCATGGCCTTTTCCATCCCTGATTCATCAAGGTCCGGCAATGGTGATTGATCATCATTTTCTCCCCTGTTTTTTAAGGTTGAGAACGTTGACAGCCGCCTTTCAAGTTTCACTTTTTGGCAATTGGGACAGCCGGGCTTTTTGTCCGTGTTGACGGAATTTGAAAAGAAATTGAATATGGTATTGCATCTTTTACAATAAAATTCATATATGGGCATTATCCTTAAGTACCTCTTAGCAACGTATTGATAACCCATTACAAAATTTATTTTTCCCAGTCAAATGTTTTATGCTGTAAAATGCATTACGGCTTGAATTTTTGACCTGATTGCTATAATCTCTAAAAATTCATGATTTAGAGGGCGGTTATTCTGAGATGAAGATAAAGATCGGGGTGTTATCGGATACACACCTTAATAAGGTCAATGATGAGTTGCAGCGTATAAAGGCCCAATACCTGGAAGATGTGGACTATATCCTTCACGCCGGCGATATCGTATCTGCGGAGATCGTTGAATATCTGAATGACGGGAATTTTTTCGGCGTTCACGGGAATATGGACACCCAAGGCGTAAGGGAATTGCTGCCTGAAAAGACTATCCTGGAGTTCGGTCCTTTCAGGTGCGGACTGATACATGGCTGGGGCCCGAAGGCCGGTCTTGAAGACAGGATAATCCGGGAGTTTAATGATGTAGATGTGATCGTTTACGGCCATTCCCACATCCCGGCAAATAATGTTAAAGACGGGATACTTTTTTTTAATCCCGGCACGGCGATAGGCTACAGTTCATCGGGCCGGCATACAATCGGGATTTTAGATATAGATGCAAATATAACAGGCAGGATAATAGAGATTTAAAGGGGGGTATTTTATGGATGTTATCTGGGCGCCGTGGAGAATGGAGTATATCCTTTCCGAAAAGGAGAAGACCGGTTGTATATTTTGTCCCGGCAATGACACAACCGGTGATGAGGGGCATCTGATCCTGCATAGGGGATCAATGTCGATAGTCATGATGAACAAGTTCCCTTATAATAACGGACACCTTCTTGCGGCCCCGTTAAAACATACACCGGACCTTGAAGGCCTTTCCCCTGAAGAGAATCTTGACCTGATCATTACGGTCAGAAAATCCCTTGGGATCCTGAAAAAGGCGATGAGCCCTGAAGGCTTTAACGTGGGATTGAATCTGGGAAAGGCAGCCGGCGCCGGTGTGGAGGAGCATATGCATTTTCATCTGGTGCCGAGGTGGAGCGGGGACACGAACTTCATGGCTGTCACAGGAGAGGTGCGTGTCATACCGGAACATATAAAGGAGACCTATAATAAGCTTAAGCCGTATTTTGAAAAGTTGTAAAGGCGATAAACCGAAAAGGTAAGGTCTTCAGATGCAAACAAGGGCAGGGCAATAGAAATCTAATAAAAGTGGAGGTGTCGGATGAGATATCTGAAATTTATATTGTATGTTATCGTTGGATTGATAGTTATAGCAATCATAGTTGAAAATAATGAGGTCCTTTCAAAAACAATTCATTTCAAGCTTGATATCTTCGCATTCCACTATCAGACGACCGAGATATCCATCTATTATATTGCCGCTGTCCCATTTCTGTTGGGGATGATCATCACCGTGTTCTACGGCATGTTTGAATGGTTCCGGCTTAAAAAACAGATAAAGGACCTTTATAAAATAATCAAGGATAAGGATAAAGAGCTTAACTCTCTCAGGAACCTGCCTATTACGGCGGGAAATGTCGTCTCAGGGGATGCGGGTGAGACTGTCAAATGAATGGAGTTTTTATTAGAAACCATAGAGGTTGCCGAATTAATTTTATAAATGCCAATATAGCGGATTCATCCTCGCAATCAATTCCTCAGAGGCGGCCGGCTGATGCATCCGAAGGTTGAAGGAAACAGTATGAATCAGATGACGCCTATGCTCCGACAATACCTGGATATAAAGTCCATCCATCCTGATTCCATCCTCTTCTTTCGTCTCGGCGATTTTTATGAGATGTTTTTTGAGGACGCTGAAAAGGCATCCAGGATCCTCGGCATCACCCTGACATCCAGGGGCAGCCATAACGGCAATAAGGTGCCCATGTGCGGCGTCCCCTATCATTCGGCCAGATCATATATCCTGAAGCTGATTGAAGAAGGCATGAAGGTAGCCATCTGCGAGCAGACGGAAGATCCCGCCCAGGCAAAGGGCATAGTCAAAAGAGAGGTGATAAGGATAATCACCCCCGGTTCGGTTGTGGATGAATCCGGGATTGAAGGGGCGGCCAGCCTTTATATGGCGGCCATATCCGGGGACGGCAACCGGTACGGCCTTGCCTATGTGGACCTTTCCACAGGCGAATTCCGGGTGACCGAGGTGGATGAATGGCGCGAACTGGTTGATGAACTGGGGAGGATTGATCCTGCCGAACTCCTTGTGCCGGAGTCCGGCAATATCGCTGAAAACAAGGACCTTTCACGCTACAGGGTGGAGGTTTTAAGGAAGGAAAAATATAACACGGATACGGCAGAAGACCTTCTTAAAGAGCAGTTGGGCGTCAGGTCTCTTGCCGGTTTCGGCTGTGTCGACATGACCCGCGGGATAGTCGCAGCCGGCGCCATAGTCTATTACCTGAAAGAGACGCAGAAGGTCAATCCTGTGCATATAAAGGATCTTGCAACCTATCGTCTCGGCGATTACATGTTTCTGGATGAATCAAGCATCCTCAACCTGGAGCTTTTTGAGACCATGAGGAGGAGGTCTGCAAAGGGTTCCCTGTTTCAGATCCTGGACAGGACAGTCACCCCCATGGGCAGCAGGCTCCTTAAAAGATGGATCGGATATCCCCTTGTGGATATAAAAAGGATCCGGCAGCGTCTGGCGGCCGTTGCCTATTTCAGAGACGACAGGATATTCAGGGAGGACATCAGGGAGGAACTTAAGGGTATCTATGACCTGGAGAGGCTGAACGGACGGGTCTCCCTTGGAAGGGCCAATGCCAGGGACCTTGAGGCGCTCAAGCTGTCCATCCTCAAGCTGCCCGGGATAAAAAAGAGACTTGGCGATTCCGCGAGCGAACTGCTGTTCGATATCAGCAGGAGGCTGGATACGCTGCAGGATGTAGCGAAGATTATTGAAAAGGCCATCTGCGATGATCCGCCCGTATCCTTAAAGGAAGGCGGCCTCATAAGAGAAGGGTATAACAAAGAACTTGATGAACTCATAAGCATCACCAGGGACGGCAAGTCATGGATAGCGGAACTGGCCCTGACAGAGAGAAAGCGGACAGGTATCTCCAATCTGAAGATAGGCTACAACAGGGTCTTCGGATATTACATCGAGATATCAAAGGGAAACCTCAGCCTTGTCCCTGCGGATTACATCAGAAAACAGACCCTTGCCAACGGAGAGAGATACATCAATGAGGCATTGAAGGAATATGAGGAAAAGGTCCTTGGCGCTGAAGAGAGGAAGGTCCGGCTTGAATTCGAGATATTCGAAGAGGTGAGGGAAAAGATCGCAATTGAGAATCAGCGCATAAAGGAGACGGCCGCCCTTATCGGCGAGATGGATGTCCTTTCCGCCCTGGCGGAGACTGCGGAACTCTTCGGTTATACATGCCCTGAAGTGAATGAAGGCGGTATGATCGATATCACGGACGGGAGACATCCGGTTATTGAACAAACCGTGAAGAATGAGGAATTTGTCCCAAACGACATACGCCTGGACGACACGGAACAGCAGTTCATGATCATCACGGGCCCTAACATGGCCGGCAAGTCGACCATTTTGAGACAGGCCGCCCTTACGGTGCTCATGGCCCAGATGGGGAGCTTTGTGCCAGCGTCGAAGGCGGTTATAGGCATGGTGGACCGCATATTCACGCGTATAGGCGCATCCGATGACCTGACAAAGGGACAGAGCACATTCATGGTGGAGATGGATGAGACGGCCAATATACTGAGACACGCTACAACAAAAAGCCTTGTCATACTGGATGAAATAGGCCGCGGCACAAGCACCTTCGACGGATTGAGCATTGCCTGGGCTGTTGCCGAGGCACTGCATGACAAGGACGGCCTAGGCGTAAGGACCCTCTTCGCCACCCATTATCATGAACTCACGGATCTCCTTGCCACCAGGCGCAGGGCAAGGAATTTTAATATTGCCGTCAAGGAATGGAAAGACAGGATAATATTCCTGCGTAAACTTGTGCCAGGCGGGACCAGCAGGAGTTACGGGATACAGGTGGCGCGCATTGCAGGCATCCCGGAACATGTTATAGCAAGGGCAAAGGAGATCCTGGAAAATCTCGAGAAGGGTGAGATGGATGACGGGATGCCCAGACTGGCGCGTTCCAGTGCAAAAACAGACCCGAAGGACGGCCTTCAATTAAATTTATTTGGAGGAAACGACCAGCGTCTGGTAAAATGGCTCAAGGGGCTTGATATCTCTTCAATGACCCCTTTGGAGGCGATGATGGAATTGGACAAGCTTAAACGTTACGCGGATGATTTGAAATGATGTTTAAAAAAGCAACCTGTCTCTTTTTATTGTTTTTATTATCTCTTGCCGTCGTGCAGATGTGCAGGCAGACAGAGGCTGCAAACAAAAGCGCCTCCGGTCCGGAAAAATTGCTTGCAAATGCCGACCAGTCCAGGAAGTCCCTGCTGGCCTCGGCAACAAAGATGAATTCCCGGCAGAACTGGCTGAACTGCATATCGAAATATCAGGACATATACGAGGAATATCCGAAAAGCGAGCAGGCGCCCCGGGCCGTCTATAATTCGGCGGCGTTATACAGAAAGCTTTATAAATATTCATCCATTGAAGAAGATCTTGACAAGGCCTTAAGCCTGTATGGAAAATTAATTGATGAATACAAGGACCACAGACTGGCGGATGACGCACAGTATTATAGGGGGGAGATCTACTATCAAGAGAAGCATGATCCGGCACAGGCCTATGTGGAGTTTTTAAAGCTTGATGTGAATTTCCCATCCGGCGATATGAGGCCGAAGGGCAAGGCTATAATGGATGAACTCTCGGTTGCGATAAGCAAAAAGGACGAGATCAAAGAAGATAAAGCATCTGCATCTGCAAACGGATTGGTGTCGGTCAAAAATATCAGGTACTGGTCAACTCCGACCTATACCCGTATTGTAATAGACGCGGATAACCCTCTTAACTATAAACATAATCTCTTGAAAGCGGATACCGCGCTCAAAAAACCCAGACGTCTTTATATAGATCTGGAAAACAGCCGCGTAAGCTCTGATATTGAGACTGACATACCCATAAAAGACGGCCTCCTGCAAAGCGCAAGGGCAGGACAATACAATAACAATACCGTGCGTGTAGTCCTTGATATAGAGAATGTCGGGGGATACAAGATATTCTCTCTGTATGATCCCTTCAGGATAGTAGTTGATGTGCAGGGCAGCAGCGAAGGGAAAGAAGAGAACAAACAGGCTTCATCAACATCAAATTCAGGCACAAACGGAAGGAATGTCAGGAAGGGAATTTATAAGCCCGAAGGCGCCGATCAGAACGTGACTCTTGCAAGACAGCTTGGGCTCAGCGTTAAACGGATTGTGATAGATCCCGGACATGGAGGAAAGGACCCTGGAACGCAATTGGATGGAGGCATTCAGGAAAAGGATATCACCCTTGATCTGGCAAAAAAATTGGCCGCCGTCATTAAAAAAACAACCGGTTGCGAGGTCCTGCTGACAAGGGATAAGGACGTGTTTCTTCCTCTTGATGAAAGAACGGCCTTTGCCAATGTCAACAAGGCGGATCTTTTTATATCTGTCCATGTCAACGCACACAAGCAAAGCAGCGTGTACGGTCTTGAGACATATTTTTTAAATATGGCAACCGATGAGAGCGCCGTGATGGTGGCAGCCAGGGAAAACGCCACATCCGAAAAGAACATCAGCGATCTCCAATCAATCTTGAATGACCTTATGCTAAATACTAAGATAAGCGAATCAAGCAAGCTTGCATACAAGGTCCAGAACGGGATGATGACGAAGGTAAAAAAGACTTATAAGGTGAATAAAAGCCTTGGTGTCAAGCAGGCCCCCTTTTACGTGCTGATAGGGGCTGAGATGCCGGCCGTTCTTATTGAGACTGGATTTATTACAAATCCCACAGAGAAAAAGAGGCTTTTAAACGACAGCTATAAAACTCTTCTGGCTGATGGGATAGCCTCAGGGATAAATTCATACATTAAGAGTATTGAACCGGCCAAAGGGGGATAGGGCAGGGCCCTGCTTTGATGTTTGTGCTGTAAATTGCGGGAACGCAGATGAAAAGGTGAATCCATTAAATAATTTCGCTTTTTCACCTGCGTCCCTAATTCCATTATATTCGATACTGCTGAACCCCGATTACTTAACTGGGTCTTCCTCGACGAAGCGGCCTATGCGCGGCTTTACGACCTTGCCTTTCTTCTCCGCTTTCAAAACAGCGGCGGCCTCGGCTTTTGCACCTTCCCAGTAGAGCTGGTCATGGGGGGAATCTTCGACGGCAGTGGTGTACATCTCTGTGGCGAAGCTGCCTCGGAGTTCCTTGGCTATATCCTCTCTCCAGGGCAAGCGGAGCTGCTGGACGGTCATGCGGCGCGTAAGGCGGTTGCCGGAATGCATAATAAGGTCGGCAATCTCCCAAGCGCGCTTGTAGCAGGCTTCGGTGTCGGGCAGGATCTCATTGACCATACCCATTGCTAGAGCCTTGCGGGCCGTGATTATTTCGC
>Ga0153915_10000696_pt1 | contig 31071 bp, 31 predicted proteins | sample Opewatmetagenome_2_FD_107003 | JGI IMG/M metagenome (GOLD analysis project Ga0153915, IMG submission 107003) | Freshwater wetland microbial communities from Ohio, USA - Open water 3 Core 3 Depth 3 metaG | ecosystem: Environmental > Aquatic > Freshwater > Wetlands | place: USA: Ohio, Lake Erie... | reverse complement strand
ATAGTGTGGGGGATGACAGAGCGTATCATACGGCCATTCATAGAGTTACTCAGGTGAGCGAGATCGTCGACTTGTTATTCGCTGGCACATAGAAAATATTTAGTGCAACCTAAGTTCTGTGGGCCACCATGGTCGCTGCGGCAAAGAACGCTCAGCTCACCCGCTCCACTGAGGACTACCTCAAGGCCATCTTCAAGCTTCAGTCCCAGGGCGGCGCGGCGCAGACCAGCGCCATCGCAGAGGCGCTAGCCGTGGCACCGCCTTCGGTGAGCGGGATGGTCAGGCGGATGGCGGAATCCGGCCTGTTGCAGCACACCCCCTACCGCGGCGTGCAACTGACTCAGAGCGGCATCCAGGCGGCGCTCCGGATCCTCCGCCGCCACCGGGTGCTGGAGACCTACCTCGCGTCCAAGCTGGGCTATGCCTGGGACTCGGTCCATCGGGAGGCCGAGCGCCTGGAGCATGGCGCGTCCGACGAGCTGATCGAGCGGATGGCGATGGCGTTGGGAAACCCGCGGCACGATCCCCATGGGGCACCCATCCCCACTCCGGCCGGCGAGCTGGAGCACGAGGAGCTGACGCCGCTGGCGGAAGTGCCCGAAGGCGAGGTGGCGGAGCTAAGGCGGGTGAGCGACCGGGATCCCGAGATGCTTCGCTATCTGGGGTCGCTGGGGCTCAAGCCCGGGGTGACGCTGGAGGTCGGCGCCCGGCAGCCGTTCCGCGGACCGCTGACGCTGCGCCTGCTGAGCCATCCGTCCAGGGAGATCATAATCGGACGGGAGCTGGCCTCGATGCTCTACTGCGAGGTGAAGCCCAAAGAGGCGGGATGAGCGGATGGAGCCTCGCTCTCAGGTGGTTCTCGCTTCCTCCAACGCCCGGAGCATCGCCGCCAGCCTGCGGTTCCGCGCCCGGCGGATCTGGTCGGCCTGGCCCTCGTAGGCCTTCTGGACGGCGTGGATCAGGCGGGTCTGGTCCTCGGGTTCCAGCTTGGTCCAGGAGGCGAGGTCGGCCCAGTAGGTTTCGTGCGCCAGGACGTCTCCCTGAAGGGCGCTGGACACTTTGCCCTTGCCGGCGGCGAGGTAGTGGGCCAGGTGGGGGCCGGCCGCGGCCCAACCCAGGGCCGGCCCCACCGAGACGGCGCGGTCCAGGTCATCCACGTCAATCACGCCTTTGAGGACCAGGTCAATCGCCTCCCGCCACACCGCGGCCGCGATCCGGCCCGCGACATTGCCCTGGATGGGCTTGCGTATGGTGACCGGGATGCGGTTCAGCGCCCGAAGCCAGCCTTTTACCACCTCCAGCAGTGCCGGGTCCGTCCTGGTGCTGGGGACCAGCTCCACCAGGGAGATCAGCTCCACCGGATGCATGGGGTGGGTCACCAGCACGCGGTCAGGCCGGCGGCAGCGGGCCACCAGGTCGTTGGCGATGAAGCGGCCCGTGGAGCTGGTGATGGCGCGGGCCTTGGGCGCCACCGACTCGAAGGCCTCGAAGAGCTTCTGCTTGCCCGACAGGTCTTCGCCGATGGCCTCGATGATCCATTGCGCCTCGCCGCAGGCCTGCAACAGACTGCGCCCGACCTTGATGCCGGCGATGGCGCCCTCCGCGGCGGTCTCATCGGCGCGGCCCAGCGACACCAGGGCCCGCACCCGTCCCGCGATTTCCGCTGGCGCCAGCTCCAGCGCGTCGGCCTGATTGTCGAACAAGGCGACCGGCCACCCGGCCGCGACGCAGAGGGATGCCCAACCTCGGCCGACCTCGCCGATGCCGATGATGGCGACGCGAACCTGTCCTGCGCTCATGAGGTATTCTCCTTGCGCACCCTTGTATGCCGGCGGCAGCCGCCTTCGTCAAGGTCTGGCGAGTGCCTCGTCGTCGGCCTATGCTTGAGCCACGCATGAAGAAAGGACGGTACCTCTGGTGAGCGACCCCGGAGCCGAGACCGAGTTCCGCGCCCTGCTGGACCAGTTCGCCCAGGGCTGGAATCAGGGGGACCCCCGCCGGATGGCGGACGCGTTCGCAGTTGACGGCGTCCTGCAGATGGGTCCTTTCGAGGCGCCGCTCAACGGGCGTCCCGCGATCCTGGAGTACTGGCGGGACGTGCCGGCGGCGCAGAGCAACGTGTCGTTCCGTTACGGCGAGCTTTTCGTGGTCGGTCCCTGGTTCGCCACCGAGTTCCGCTGCACCTACCAGCGGCGCCGCACCGGGGAGGCGGTGGACGTCAAGGGCGCGATCTTCTGCGAGACCAAGGAAGGGAAGCTCGCGGAGATGCGCATGTACTGGGAACGCCGGGCGACGCCGTCAACGCCGGAGTAAGCGCCACGATCCTCCTGGGCACGCAAGGCTGGAATTACCCGGACTGGGTGGGGCCGTTCTATCCGCCGGGAACCCGCGGGGCGGACCGGCTGGGCCTGTATGCGCGGGCGTTTCCCACGGTGGAGGTGGACTCGACCTTCTACGCCATTCCCGCCGAAGCGGTGGTTCGTTCCTGGCGGGAGCGGGTACCGGAGAGCTTCGCGTTCGCCCTCAAGGTCCCCCAGGAGATCACCCACGAGAAGCGCCTGATTGACGTGGAGCCGTTGCTGCGCCGGTTCTGTGGCCGGGCCGGCGCGCTGGGCCCCACGCTGGGCCCGCTGCTGGTTCAGCTGAGCCCGGAGTTCCACCCCAGCTGGGCCAACCGCGACGCGCTGCGCGGTTTCCTGGAGCTGCTGCCCACCGGCCATCGCTGGGCCGTGGAGTTCCGGCACGCGGGATGGCTGGACGGTGAGACGCTGGACCTGCTCCGGGGGCGCGGGGTGGCGCTGGCGCTGGCGGATTCCCGTTGGATCAAGCGCGCCATCGTGCAGGAGCTGGCGATCGAGCCCACCGCCGATTTCGGCTACGTGCGATGGATGGGGGAGCAGCGCCGGTTCACCGATTTTTCCCGGGTGCAGATTGACCGGGAGGCCGAGCTGGCCGCCTGGCACGGCGTGCTGGAGTCGCTGGCCAGCCGGGTGGGGACGGTGTACGGCTACTTCAACAACCAGTACCAGGGGCATAGTCCCCAGAGCGCCCGGAGCATGCAGGGGCTGCTGGGCCAGCCGGTGGTGGCGCCCGAGCAGCTGCAGGAGCAGGTGGAGCTGTTCTGATGGGGACCTACCGCATCCTGTTCGTGGACGACGACCTGCAGGTGTTGAAGTCGCTGGGCGAGTACTTCGAGAAGCTGGGGCATCAAGTCCTGCGTGCGTCCTCCGGTAAGGAAGCCCTCAAGGTGTACGAAGCCAGCCATCCCGACGTGGTGGTGCTGGACCTGTTCATGCCGGAGATGTCGGGCATGGAGGTGCTGGAGATCCTGGCCCGCCGGCAAGCCATGGTGATCATGCTCACCGGCTACGGTGATCTGGACAACGCCATCGAAGCCATGCGGCTGGGCGCCGAGAACTTCCTGACCAAGCCGGTGGACATGGGGCACCTGGTGGCCGCGGTGACCAAGGCGGCGGAGAAGGGTGCCCTGCGAACGGAAAACGTGGAGCTGAGGGCGCGGCTCAAGCCCAGCGTGCGCCGGCAGGTGGTGCGCTGGGGCGCCCTGCTGCTGCTGGTTGCGCTCTCGCTCTGGCTGGGGCGCTGGATTGGGGGGGAGGAACCAGTGAGACCGGCGCCTATCCCGGTCCCGTTGAACCAGGACACCACGGTCCCCAGGCCCGACCCGCGCTAGCCCCTCTCTCCAGGCTATTTTCCCCTATATGTCCCTCCGCTTGGCCGTGGCGCAGATCCGTCCCAAGAAGGGCGATTACGCCGAGAACCTGCGGCGGATCGGCGGGGTGCTGGCGCAGTTCGCCGGCTGGGAGAAGCCCCCCCAGCTGGTGGTGTTTCCCGAGACCGCCGCGTCCGGCTACTTCGTGGAGGGTGGGGTGGGCGAGCTGGCCGTCACGGCGGGCACGCTGTTCCGCGACCTGGCGGTGCAGCACTCGCTGGCCGGCGCGCCGCCGTTGGACATCGCCCTGGGGTTCTACGAGGAGTTCAACCACCGCCACTACAATTCCGCGCTGTACGCGGCCCTGGGCGGTGCGGCCCCGGGCGTGCGGCACGTGCACCGCAAGATGTTCCTCCCCACCTACGGCGTCTTCGACGAAGAGCGCTTCGTGGACCGCGGCCACCAGGTCGAGGCGTTCGATACCACCTGGGGGCGGGCGGCGATGCTCATCTGCGAGGACGCCTGGCACTCGATGGTGCCCTCGCTGGCGGCGCTGGACGGGGCGCAGCTGATCATTATCCCCGCCGCCGCCCCGGGGCGGGGGGTGGGGCCTGCCTCCTCTGCCTCTCCTCCGCGGGCAGAGGAGGCGGCAGGGACAGCGAGCCGCCCCGCCAGCGTCGAGCGCTGGGAGCGCCTGGTGCGCGGCATCGCGGACGAGCACGGGGTGTTCGTGGCTCTGGCGCAGCTGGTGGGGTTCGAAGGCGGCAAGGGGTTCCCGGGGAGCTCCGCCGTGGTGGGGCCCCGGGGCGAGGTGCTGGTGCGGGCCCCGCTGTTCGAGGAGGCGATCCTCACGGCGGACCTGGATTTCGGGGACCTGGCGCGGGCCCGCTCCGAGCAGCCCCTGCTGGCCGACCTGGAGAGCGAGCTGCCGCACCTGCTCCGGTCGGTGGCGGTGCGGGCGCGCGCGCCCGCGGCCTACGATCCCGAGGATCCCTGCCCCCGCACCCAGAAGCCGCCGGTGACGGCCAAGCACGCGGTGGTGTCGCCCCAGCCGGCGGGCGATCCACTGGCCGTGGACGCGGCCCTGGTGGAGCGCTGGTTGGTGGCCTTCCTGCAGGATGAAGTGACGCGGCGCCGGGGGTTCGCCCGGGCAATCGTGGGGCTCTCCGGCGGAGTGGACAGCGCGCTGGTCGCCGCGCTGGCGGCCAAGGCGCTGGGCAGCAAGAACGTGATCGGCCTGCGGCTCCCCTACCGGACCTCCAGCCGGGACAGCTTGGAGCACGCGGAGCTGGTCGCGCGGCAGACGGGCATCGAGCTGCTCACGGTGGACATCAGCGCCGCGGTGGACGGATACCTCGACGCCGCGGATCCCCAGGCGGATCCCACGCGGCGCGGCAACGTGGCGGCGCGGGTGCGGATGACGGCGCTGTTCGACTACTCCGCCAAGCATCATGCCCTGCCGCTGGGCACCAGCAACAAGACCGAGCGGCTGACCGGGTACTTCACCTGGCACGGGGACGACGCGGCGGCGGTGAATCCCCTGGGAGATCTCTTCAAGACCCAGGTCTGGGCGGTGGCGCGTCATATGGACCTGCCGGCCGTGATCGTGGACAAGCCCGCCACCGCGGACCTGGTGGAAGGCCAGACCGACGAGGGCGATCTGGGGATCGCCTACCCGCGGCTGGATGTGATCCTCTGCTACCTGCTTCAGGGATACCGGCCCGAGCGGATCGTGGAGCGGGGGTTCACGGCGGACGAAGTCGAGCTGGTGCGGCGGCGGCTGGAGTCCACGCACTGGAAGCGGCGTCTCCCCACGGTGGCGATGGTGAGCCAGACGGCGGTGGGGGAGTACTACCTCCGGCCGGTCGACTACTGAAGGCGAGGCGACCATTGCTGCCGTCCGTACCCATGGGTCCGCCCGATCTCACACCCCGCCCCGTCTCGGCATCGCAGGCGACCATGTCCGAGCTGATGATGCCCCAGCAGGCGAACAACATGGGCAACGTGTTCGGCGGGGTGATTCTGTCGCTCATCGACCGGGTGGCGGCGGTGGCGGCGACGCGGCACGCGCGGCGGCAATGCGTCACCGTGTCGGTGGACCGGGTGGACTTCCTCCAGCCCATCTACCTGGGCGAGCTGGTGACGGCCCGCGCCAGCGTGAACTTCGCGGGGCGCACGTCCATGGAGGTGGGCATCACGATCGAGGCGGAGAACCTGGTGACGGGCGCCCGGCGCCACACCAACAGCTGCTACGTCACCTACGTGGCCATTGACGAGCACGGGAGGCCGGCCGCGGTGCCGCCGGTGGTGCCGGAGAGCGAGGACGAGCGGCGGCGCTATCGCGCCGCGGAGCAGCGGCGGGCGCTGCGGCTGAAAGAGCGCCGGGCGCCGGCGCGATGAAATACGCCCGGGTGGTGGCGGCGCTGTCGGGTGGAGGCGCCAAGGGGGCGGCGCACATCGGCGCCCTCAAGGCCATGGAGGAGCAGGGATACGCGCCGGGGCACTACGTGGGGACCTCGATGGGCGCCGTCATCGGGGCCATGTTCGCCAGCGGCATGTCGTACGAGGGGGCGGTGCAGCGCATCACCGCCCTCTCCCGCGGCGACGTGGCGCGGCTGGCGGCGGGCGCGCTATTGGGCCCGCTGGGCCGGAGCATCCTCAAGGACGAGCCGCTGCGCGAAACAATAGCTCAGCTGGTTCCGGCGCAACGGTTCGACGATCTGGCGGTGCCGCTCACGGTGACGGCGGTGGACGTGGAGACCAGCGAGCTGGTGCTGTTCGGCGCGGGCGGGAAGTCCGAGGTGCCGCTGCACGACGCGCTCTACGCGTCCTCCGCGCTCAGCGTGTACTACCCGCCGGCGGTGATCGGCGGGCGGGCCTACGTGGACGGCGGCCTGCGGGCGGTATTTCCCATCGAGCCGGCGGCGGCGATGGATCCGGACCTGGTGATCGGCGTGTACACCGGGCCGCAGGCGGTGGAGGAGCCCAAGGGGGAGCCCGGGCGCTACGGCCTGCTGGCGGCGCACGACCACGCGATGCGCATCCTGATGGCGGTACAGGCGGAAGAGGCGATCGCGCGCTGGAACGGCCGCGTCCCCCTGGTGGTGATCCGGCCCCAGGTGGAGCCGCGCGCCACGTTCGACGTGAAGCATGCGATGCGGTACGTGGAGTCCGGCTACCGGGAGGCGAGCAAGGTCCTGGCGGCTGTCAAGAGGCCCGCGGGCCGCTGAGGGCCCGCTGCCCGGCGCCCGTTCATTTTCCCGTCTTGCACTCCTCCGGGCCGTGAGCTAACTAAGCTCCGTGGCCCCTAAATACTTCACCCTCGACGAAGCCAACCGCACGCTCCCCTTCGTGAGCCGCATCGTCCACGACATCGTGGAGGAGTACCGCCACTGGCGGGAGAACATCTACCGTTACGAGCTGATCACGGCGGGCCGCCGGGCCGACGATCCCGAGACCGAGGAACAGGCCCGGCTGCGCAAGGCGGTGGACGACTCGGCGCACCGCATCAACGGGTTCATCGAGGAGCTGTCGCTGGTGGGCTGCGCGTTCAAGGGATTTGAAGAGGGTCTGGTGGATTTCCGCAGCAAGCTCAACGACCGCGACATCTTCCTGTGCTGGAAGCTGGGCGAGCCCGAGATCCAGCACTGGCACGAGGTGGACGCGGGTGTGGCGGGGCGCCGGGCGCTGGTTCCGGAGCTCACCGGCTGATGGGTTTCGCGCGCTTCCTGCACATGCTGGGGCAGTGTCTGTGGATCGGCGGAGGGATCGCCGCCATGACGCTGGCCATTTCCTCCCGGGGCGAGCATCCAAGCCTGCGGGCGGCCGTCTACCGGTTGCTGGGCCGGATCCAGGCCGTGGTGATCGCCCCCGGGGCGGTGATCACGGTGCTCTCAGGGATCTGGCTCACCATGGGCATGGCCCGCGTGGGGCGGAGCGAGGAGCTGGGCAAGGCAGGCCTCGCCACCATGCAGGGCGCGGGGATCATCGCCGGGATCCTGGTGTTGTTCGTGGCCCTCCCCACGGCCAATCTGCTCGCCCGGGTATCCGTGCCCGACGAGAAAGGTCAGATGTCCCCGGCCTTCGAGCGGCTGCGCAAGCGGCAGATGATCGTATCGTCGGTGGCCGGCGTGCTGGCGGTGCTGGCGCTGGCCGGGGCGAGGCTCTTTTAGCGCGAGGGAAAGAGGGCTCTCCTCGCGCTCCGCGGTTCGCGGCCGCCCTCCCCACACCCCACCATCGTTCAGTCGTCGCGAACCAAGTCGCGCTCAGAGAGCCCTCTTTCCCCCTCCCGTTAGACTAGCCACGGGCTCCTCTGCCCGTCTGGCACGCGCCCCGCACCGGACAACGCGGACAATCCGGCCTTCGCGCCTTGCACATCGTCGCTCCCAGATCCATCAATGCCTGGTTGAACTCCCAAGCCGCCCTGGGCCGGTGGGGGAGTACCGCCAGTGCCAGGGCCGCCAATGTCCGCTCGCCCCGGACGCCGTCCGCCAGCCGCGGCCGGAAGACCCGCCGCAGCACCCTGGCGATGTTGGTGTCCACCGGCGCGGCCCGCTTCTGGTAAGCAAACGTGGCCACGGCGGCCGCCGTGTAGGGGCCCACGCCGGGGAGGGTGCGCAGCACGTCGGGGCGGTCCGGCACCCGGCCGTCGTGCTGCTTGACTACCACTTGAGCCAGGCGATGCAGGTTCTCGGCGCGTCGGTAATAGCCCAGACCGTCCCACGCCTCCCGCACGCTCTGAGGCCGAGCGTTGGCGAGGTCGTGGACGGTTGGGTACCGTTGGAGGAAGCGAGGATAATACTCGGCGACCCGGCTGACCTGGGTCTGCTGGAGCATGAACTCCGAGACCAGGACCCGATAGGGATCGCGGGTGGCGCGCCAGGGCAGGTCGCGTCCCGCGTGACGGAACCAGCGCAAGAGCAGTCGCTTGAAGCCGAGGCTGTTGGAGGGAACCCGCATTGGGGGACAAAGATAGCCCGTGAGTGGGGGCCAGACCGTCACCCTCGACATCCGCCGCCTGGTGGGCCGGTTCAGCATCTCGGCCACCGAGCACATCGGGCGGGTGTCGTATCTGGTCCTGGAGATGGCGCGTTCGCTCCGGGAATGGAAGGTGTGGATGCCCCGGACCTTCGAGCAGGCGCAGGCCATCGGCTATGGGTCGCTCTTCATCGTGGCGCTGACGGCCGGGTTCGCCGGGGCGGTGACCTCCCTCCAGGCGGGCTACCAGTTCACCGGCGGCATCCCCGCCTATTTCTACGGGGGCGTGATCACCGAGTCCATCATCCTGGAGCTGGCCCCGGTGCTCACCGCCATGGTGCTGGCCGGGCGGATCGGGGCCCGGTTTGCGGCGGAGCTGGGCTCCATGCGGGTGACCGAGCAGGTGGATGCGCTGGAGTCTCTGGGGCGATCCTCGATCTCGCACCTGGTGCTGCCCCGGGTCATCGCCGGGACCGTCATGCTGCCCATCCTGGTGGTCTTCGCGGACGTGGTGGGGGTGGTGTCGGGCTGGTGGGCGGCCAAGGGCGCCCTGGAGATCACCAATGCGGATTTCATTTACGGGGCGCAGTACTTCTTCCGGCCCTGGGACCTGTGGTACTCGATGATCAAGTCGCTGTTCTTCGGGCTGGCGATCACGGTGGTGCCCTGCTACATGGGGTTCACCACCAAGCAGGGCGCCGAAGGCGTGGGCCGGTCCACCACCACCGCGGTGGTGAGCGCCTCGGTGCTGATCCTGTTCCTGGACGCGGTGCTGGCCAAGGTGCTGCTCACCAAATGATCGAGCTGCGCGCCGTCTCCAAGCGCTTCGGCGACCTGATCGTGCTGGACGGGGTGGACTTCAACGTGCGCAAGGGCGAGACGGTGGCTCTGCTGGGACCGTCGGGCGTGGGGAAGAGCGTGCTGCTCAAGCACATCAACGGGCTGATCCACCCGGACCGGGGCGAGGTGTGGGTGGATGGGCAAAGCGTCACCCGGCTGAAGCGGCGGGACCTGGCCAAGCTGCGGAGCCGTATCGGGTACGTGTTCCAATACGGCGCGCTGTTCGACTCGATGAGCGTGGCGGACAACATCAAGCTGGGCATCACGGACGAAGAGAGCGCGTCGGACCAGGAATACGCGGCCGCCCGGGCGATCCAGTGCCTGGAGCTGGTCAACCTGGATCCGGCGGTGGCCGAGAAGTTCCCGGCCGAGCTCTCGGGCGGGATGAAGAAGCGGGTGGGGATCGCCCGCGCCATCGCGGGCCAGCCCACCTACCTGCTGTGGGACGAGCCCACCTCGGGACTGGACCCGGTGAACGCGGACGTGATTGATTCGCTGGTGGAGAAGCTGGACGACGAGCTGGGCGTCACCAGCGTGGTGGTGACGCACGACGTGCGCGGCGCGTTCCGGGTGGCGGACCGCATCGCGATGTTGATGGAAGGACGCATCCGGGCCATAGGCACCCCGGCGGAGCTGAAGGCCAACACCGACCCCGCGGTGCAGGAGTTCCTGGAGCGCGATCTCACCATCCCCGTGACGCACTGAGCGGAACATGGACCTGGCGTACAAGCAGGAGCTCAAGGTCGGCGTGCTGGTGATCGTGGCCGTGGTGATCTTCACCCTGGGCATGTTCTGGCTGTCGGGGCGCCGGATCGGGGGGGCCACCACGGTGATCGTGCCGGTGCGCTTCACCAACGTGGCGGGTCTCCGGCCGGGAGATCCGGTGCAGACCTCGGGTGTGAAGGTGGGGCGGGTGGCGAACGTGGTGCTGCAGGGTGTGGGCGACGTGATGGTGTATCTGGAGGTGAGACGGGAGCAGCGGCCCCACGTGGACGCCCAGGCCCTGGTGGCGTCGGCCGACTTCTTCGGCGCCAAGTACATCGACTACGTGCCGGGCTCTTCGGCTGAGCTGTTGCGGGAAAGCCAGGTGATCACCGGCACGCGGGAGGTGGCCGTGACCGAGGCGGCGGCCAACCTCACCACCCGGGCCAGCGACGCGCTACAGGGGGTCCAGACCCTGCTGTCGCAGCGCACCGCGGAAGACATCCACAACACCCTGGTGGCGGTGGAGCGAACCCTCAACATCCTGGCCAAGATCGGCGAAGGTCCCACGGTCAACGAGACGCAGCAGACGCTGCAGGCGGTGCAGCACCTGGCGGTCCGCCTGGATTCCACCTTCGGCTCGCCGGACATCCGGAAGTCGCTGAACCAGATGGACGAAGTGACGCAGAGCCTCAAGGAGATGACCGACGGCCTCTCCTCCGCCACCAACGCCCTGGGCAGCATCCTGGTGAAGATCGACAAGGGCGAGGGGATGATCGGCAAGGCGGTGAACGACAGCACGCTGCACGGGGACCTGCACGAGGTGCTGATCTCCATGCGCAAGCTGCTGGACGATGTGCGGGAACGGCCGGGGCGGTACGTGAATGTGAAGGTGTTCTGAGTGAGCGGTGCGCTGTGCGCTGTGAGCTGAAGGGGACACTCAGCTCACGGCTCACCGCGCACCGCTCACGGTTCTATATTCAGCCCCCATGCTCAGCGTGACGTTTCTGGGCACATCCGCCGCCCGGCCCACGGTGGAGCGCAACGTCTCCGCCATGGCCCTGGTGCGGGAAGGCGAGACCCTGCTCTTCGAGTGCGGCGAGGGGACCCAGCGGCAGATGATGCGCTACGGGGTCTCCTTCGCGCTGAGCGACATCTTCATCACCCACTTTCACGGCGATCACTACCTGGGGATCCTGGGGCTGCTCAGGACCCTGGGGCTTCAGGGCCGGAGCGAGCCCATGCGTCTCTATGGACCCCGCTCGGCCAAGCGGGTGCTGGGCGCGGCGCTCACGCTGGGAAGCGAGCGCATGCCGTTCGAGGTCGAGATCGTGGAGCTGGCGCCGGGTGATGCCATCCAGCGCAAGGATTACGACGTGGTGGCCTATGCCACCGAGCACGGCCGGGCGTCCATCGGCTACGCGGTGGTGGAGCATCAGCGGCTGGGCCGGTTCGATCCCGACCGGGCGCGCGCCCTGGGCATTCCCGAAGGGCCGCTGTGGGGCCGGATCCACAAGGGCGAGGCGGTGGAGGTGGCGGGGCGGACCATCCGTCCCGAGGAGCTGGTGGGGCCGCCCCGGCCCGGACGCAAGGTGGCCTATCCCGGCGATACCCGCCCGTGCGAGAGCGTGGTCCAGGCCGCGGACGGGGCGGACCTGCTGATTCACGAGGCCACCTTCGGCAACGAGGAGAAGGATCGGGCCAAAGAGACTGAGCATTCCACCGCAGCCGAGGCGGCGCAGGTGGCCCTGGCGGCGCGGGCCCGGAAGCTGGTACTGAACCACCTCAGCGCCCGCTACTCGGCGGACGCGCAGGTGCTGCTGGACGAGGCCAAGGCCGTGTTTGGGGAGACGGTCGTGGCGCGGGACGGGATGGTGCTGGAGGTGCCCTTCCGGGATGAGTGAGGAGTGAGGAGTCCCGCTCCGGGACCCTCACCCCTCACCGTCTCTATTCACCAGCCCTCTGCCTGCCATTCAACTGCCACCGTCACTGGACCACGACACTCCCGTGCATGCCGCTGGTGGCGGTGCCATGGATGGTGCAGTAGTAGTCGTAGGTCCCAGGCGTATCGAAGGATCGGGTGTAGGTCCCGCTGGCCTGGGTGGCGGAATTCCCGGTCCCGGAGTTGGTGACCCAGGTCACGTTATGTCCCGCGCTCCCCTTCCAGTCCCACTCCACGGTGCCGCCCACGGCGACGGTCTGGGTGGTGGGGCTGAAGGAGTTGTCGTTCACGTTCACGATGGTTGCCCCGCTGGGGCCGGTGCTGCTGTTGCCGCAGGACTGGATGCCCACGCCCAGGCCCAGCAGGGCCAGGACGGGCAAAGCGCGGCGGACGGAGAGCTGCATGGGTGCCTCGCAGGTTCGGGTTGGGGAAGGGGATAAAACTAAACGTGATTATCAGAATACCTGGGGGCCGGCCTGAAGGTTCCATGCGGCGGGTTTACAGGGGGCGGGGAGGGGCCTAGGTTTCCGGGTCCCGGGAACAGGGTCTTCAGGGGGGCTGTAGCTCAGCTGGGAGAGCGCCTGGATCGCACCCAGGAGGTCAGGGGTTCGAGCCCCCTCAGCTCCACTGCCCCTTGGTGTAACTGGCAACACGCCTGACTCTGGATCAGGAGAGTCCTGGTTCGAGCCCAGGAGGGGCAATCAAAGCCGCAGCGAGTGCTGCGGCTTTTTTTCTTCTCCCCGGTCTTGAATCCCTACCACCCACAAGGAGCGCGTTCCAGCCTGATACCGGAAATGAGACGTCGGCTTGGTCGGTCCCCGAGCCGGCTCATTGCCCCTCGGCCAGCCGGTTCAGGAACGCCCTCTCATCCGGCGTCAGTTGTCCCACCTCTCCCGCCGCGATCTTCCGCTGCAAACGCTCCAGCTCTTCCCGGTTGATCGGATGCAATCCGTCCGGCCTGATGCTGGACCACCGCGTGACGTCGCCGAGGCTCCTTGCCGCGCTGGCGCGGGCCTTGAACTGCGCCGCGGGTGAGCGCCGCTCCCACCACACCAGGTACGCCCAGGCGCCGAGGAACCCGCCCAGGTGGGCGAAATTGGCGATGCCGCCACCGCCGGCCCGCGCCACGCCCAATCCCTGCCAGAGGTTGAGCGCGGTCATGCCGATGACCAATCCGCGCGCCGGCACGGGGAGAACCCCCCAGATGAGGATGGTGTCCCTGGGCCAGTAGCGGGCGTAGCCCAGCATCACCCCGTAGATCGCTCCCGAGGCCCCCACCACGGCGGCTCCGGGAGAGAACAACGACGACGCCAGCGCGCCGGTGAGCCCGCTCACCAGATAGAGCGCGATGAACCTCCGCCCACCCAGCCGCTCCTCGAGCCGAGGTCCGAAGAAGAACAGGCTCAGCATGTTGAAGAGGATGTGTCCGACGCCGGCGTGGAGAAACATGTAGGTCACCAGCGTCCAGGGGCGGACCAGCACCAGCGCCGGAACCAAGACCAGGGCCCCGAACGCGCCGGGCATGGAGGCGGTCAACAGGAACATGATCACGTTGGCCGTGAGCAGCGCGCGGACCCATGGCGGCATGACATTGAGGTAGACCCAACGGGGCCTCGGCGTCAACCGGGCTGCCACACGCTTGCCCCGGGGTAGATCCCACAGCACATTCGGCTCTCCAAGCGGTCATGAGAATCGTGGCAGGGCGGTTTGCCGGGCACGACCTGACGTCGCCGCGGGATCGGCGCGTTCGACCCACGGCCGAAGAGGTGCGGGCCGCGCTGCTGGACCGGCTGGCGCGGGAGGTGAAGGGCGCGCGGGTGCTCGACCTGTTCGCCGGCAGCGGCGCGCTCGGGCTCGAGGCCATCTCGCGCGGCGCCAGGAGTTGCGACTTCGTGGAGTTCCGGCCGTCCAGCCTGCACGCGCTCAAGGCGAACGTCGTCGCGCTGCGCCTGAAGGCCGTTACCCGCGTGTTCGCGAAGGACGCGCTCCCGTTCATGAGGGCGCTCCCCCCGGAGAGCTATGATTTGGTGTTTGCCGACCCGCCGTACACGTCCCGCCTGGCGGACCGGGTGCTCGCCACGTGGCGGGAGAACCGCTTCGCCGCCGTGCTGGTGGTCGAGCACGCGGCCAGCCATGACCTGCCCGCGGGCGCCGGACGCCTGGTCATGGGCGACACCCGGGTGACGATCTACCGCTCCTGAGCCACGCCGGCGCCGTGACCTGGTCCGACCGCAGGGCAGTCACCGGATCAATCCGCCCGGGCCTACGAGCGCCAAACCTCACCCTCTTGATGGAGCAACCCTCATGTCCGTCAACAAGATCGTCCCCCATTTGTGGTTCGACAAAGAGGCCAAGCAGGCCGCCGAGCTGTATACCTCACTGATCCCCGGCTCCCAGGTCAACAACGTGACCACCATCCGCGACACGCCGTCGGGAGACTGCGATGTCGTGGCGTTCAACCTGGCGGGCCAGCCCTTCATGGCGATCAGCGCCGGCCCCATGTTCAAGTTCAACCCCTCCATTTCCTTCCACCTGAGGTGCATGGCCAAGGACGAAGTTGACGCGCTCTGGAAGAAGCTGTCTCCGGGTGGGAAGGTGCTCATGGAGCTGGGATCGTATCCCTTCAGCGAGCGCTACGGCTGGCTGCAGGACCGCTACGGGCTGTCCTGGCAGATCATCTATCCGGGAAACCGGGACTTCAGCCAGCGAATCGTCCCGGCGTTGATGTTCGTGGGGAACGTGTGCGGCAAAGCGGAGGAGGCATTGAGCCTATACGCGTCGGTGTTCCCTGGCGGGAAGTCGAACATCCTCGCGCGCTACGGCAAGAGCGCCGCGCCGGACAAGGAAGGCACGGTCCAGTTCGCGTCCTTCGTGCTCGATGGCATGGAATTCGGTGCCATGGACAGCGCCTACCCGCACCAGTTCGGATTCAACGAAGCGATATCCTTCATCGTGAAGTGCGACGACCAGGCCGAGATAGACCACTACTGGGGCAAGCTTTCCCACACCCCGGAGGCCGAGCAATGCGGTTGGCTCAAGGATAAATTCGGCGTCTCCTGGCAGGTCACCCCCAGGCGCATGGACGAGATGATGCGGTCCGGAACCAAGGAACAGATCGGCCGGGTCACCCAGGCGTTTCTCAAGATGAAGAAATTCAACCTGGCGGAGCTGGAGAGAGCATACCGGGGCCAGTGAGGCGATGGCTTCCCCTGTGGGTCATCTGGCGTTCGGAGTGGCCGCGGCGGCCATCGTGGCCCGGGGCACGGGCACGCCGGATTCCCTTGCCCTGTGGCTGGGCTCGGCGGTGGCGTGCGGCGTCCCGGATGTGGACGTGATCTTCCCGCTGTTGGGGCTGAGCAAGCGGCTGCACCGGAAGGCCACCCACTCCCTGCTGTTCGCCGGGCTGGTCATCGCCGGGGCCCTGGCAGTGAGCGGTCTGGCGGTAACGCCGGCCCCGGCCCCCGGCCTCTGGGGCGCCTGGGTTGCGGCGCTTCTTTCCCACTACCTGCTGGACGTGATTACCACCGGCCCGACGCTGGGCCGGCTGGGCTGGGGCATTCCGCTGCTCTGGCCGCTCTACCGGAGGCGGTTCTGGGTGGCGCGGCCTTTTCTGGTGGGCGACCGGAACGAAAGCGAGACCTACCACGACACCCTGCGCGAGATGCGGGAAGACCTGGTCCGGCTGGTTCCGGTGTGCCTCGTGGTGATCCTGCTCGCGAGGGTCTGGCCCGCGCGGTAGATTGGCGCTGTACCCCTCCCAAGCCACTCAAAAAAACTGGATGCTCTCATGACCGCGTACGACCGCCATCGCTCGCTTTTCACGGCTGTCCTTCTCACCGCCGCCCTGCTCCTGCTCGCGGGTGGGGCGGATGCCCAGACCAGCGCCCAGCCCAATCCCCTGGCCGAGCTGCGCTGGCGCTTCATCGGCCCCTACGGCAACCGCGCCGCGGCCATCGCCGGGGAAGCGGGCAATCCGCTGGTGGACTACGTGGGCGCCGCGGCGGGCGGCATCTGGAAGACCGAGAACGGCGGCGTCACCTGGCGGCCGGTGTTCGATCAGCAGGACGTGCAGGCGGTGGGCGCCCTGGCGGTGTCCGAGTCCGATCCCAAGGTGGTCTGGGCGGGCACCGGCGAGACCTTCCTGATTCGCCCCTTCTATCCCATGGGCGACGGCGTTTACCGGTCCACCGACGCGGGCGAGCACTGGGAGCACATGGGGCTCGATTCGACCGGGCACGTGGGCCGCATCGTGATTGACCCGCACAACCCGCAGCGGGTGTTCGCGTGCGCGCTGGGGCAGGCGTTCAAGCCGGAGCCCAATCGCGGCGTCTACCGCACCCTGGACGGGGGCAAGACCTGGGAGCACGTGCTGGCGGTGGACGTGAACACCGGCTGCTCGGACATCGCGATGGATCCCAGCGACCCCAACACCCTGTTCGCCGGGATGTGGCCGCTGTTGATCTACCCCTGGGACCTGCACGGCGGCGGCGTGACGGGCGGGGTCTATGTGAGCCGAGACGGCGGCACCACCTGGCACAAGATCGTGGGCAACGGCCTGCCGGCGGCGGATCACCCGCTGGGCAAGGTCGCGGTGGCTATCGCGCACAGCAATCCCAAGGTGGTGTACGCGCTGGTGCAGGACAGCCAGCCCGGGCTCTACCGCTCCAACGACGGCGGCAATAACTGGGTGTTCGTGAGCCACGACCACATGATGATGCAGCGCGACTCGTACTACACCCGCTTCGGCATCTCCACCTCGGATCCGGAGCGGCTCTATTTCTTAAGCCCCAACTACGTGATTTCGACCGACGGCGGGAAGACCTTCATCCGGCCCAACACCGGCGGCTACGCCTCGGCGGGCGGGGACAACCACGACATGTGGATTGACCCCACCAACGCCAACCGGATCCTGGTGGCCAACGACGCGGGCGCCCAGATCAGCCTGGACGGCAGCAGGACCTTCGATCACATCCGGCTGCCCTTCGCCCAGGTCTACCACGTCAGCACCGACGATCAGATCCCCTATCACATCTACGGCAACCTCCAGGACGCCAGCTCGTTCCGCGGCCCCAGCAACAACCTGCAGTCGGGCGGGTTTGGCGGCGGCGGCATCCGCGCCTCGGACTTCATCGCGGTGGGCGGTTGCGAGAGCGGATTCGCCACCCCGGACCCCTCGGACAACGACATCGTCTGGTCCGGCTGCTACGAGGGCGTGATCACCCGGATCAACCTGAAGGACGGCCAGGTGCGCGACGTCTCGGTCTGGCCCGACGTGGCCGACGGGTGGCCTCCCAGAGACGTGAAGGAGCGCTGGCACTGGACCATCCCGCTGGAGATCTCGCCCTTCGATCCCAAGAAGGTCTACGTGGGCAGCCAGTACCTGCATGTGACCAGCGACGGCGGGCAGAGCTGGAAGACCATCAGCCCCGACCTCACCCTGAACGACAAGAGCCACCAGGGGAATTCGGGCGGGATCACCTACGACAACCTCTACACCTACGACGGCGACGTCATCTACTCCGTCGCCGAGTCGCCCCTGCAGGCGGGATTGATCTGGGTGGGCACCAACGACGGCCAGGTGAGCCTGACCAAAGACGGCGGCGCCACCTGGACCAACCTGACCAGGAACATCCCCGACCTGGCTCCCTACGGGACCATCTGGAACATCGAGCCCTCGTCCTTCGACGCGGGCACGGCCTACATCACGGTGAACCGGGAGCAGATGGGCGACTACGACGCCCACGTGTACAAGACCGCCGACTATGGCCAGACCTGGACCTACATCAGCGCCGGCGTCCCGCACTCAGTGAACAGCTCGGCCCACTGTGTGATTGAAGATCCGGTGCGGAAGGGGATGCTCTACCTGGGCACCGACAACGCGGTGTACCTGAGCTGGGACGACGGCGGGCACTGGACCAGGATCAACCACAACATGCCGGCGGCGCCGGCCTACTGGCTCACGGTGCAGCGGCGCTTCGACGACCTGGTGGTCGCCACCTACGGCCGCGGTGACTACGTCCTGGACGACCTCACCCCGCTCCGCGAGTACGACAAGGCCGTGGCGGCGGGCGGCACGTACCTGTTCACCCCGCGCCCGGCCTACCGTTTCCGGCAAGTCGGGGACGAGCCGCTGTCGGAGCCCGGGACGCAGGTGATCGGGCAGAACCCGCCCTACGGCGCCGATATCAACTTCTACCTCCCGGCCGCCGACCCCAACGCCACGGTGGCGATCTCGGGAAGCGACGGCACGACCATCCGCACGCTGGCCGTGAAGGGACGAGCCGGAGTGAACCGGGTGTGGTGGGACCTGCGGGGCGAGAACGGCAAGATGCCGCACATGCTGGTGCCGCCGCCCGACGCCCCCTGGGTGCCTAACGGGCCCGAGGGCTATCACATCCTCACCGGCATCATGATCCCCAACGTGGTGCGGGGGCCGCTGGTGGTGCCCGGCACCTACACCGTGACGCTGACCGCCGGCGGGAAGACCTCGACCGCGCAGCTCCAGGTGCTGCCGGACCCGCACTCGCTGGGCACGCCGGCCTCGATTGCAGCCGAGACCCAGTTCCAGCAGCAGGTGGTGGGGGAGATCAACCAGGTCTCGGACATGATCGAGAAGCTGGAGCAGGTGCGGCAGCGGGCGGCCACGGTCGAGACGCGGGTGGGCACCGATCCCAAGGAGAAGGCGGTGCTGGATGCGGCCCGGAAGCTGGCCGACGGCGCTATGGCCATCGAGGGCAAGCTGATGGATATCTGGCTCACCGACGGCCACGAGGACCTGAACCGGCATCCCAGCCAACTCTACCAGAAACTCACGGCCCTCTATGGCAACGAGCGGGCCGACCTGGGTCCCACCGCGGCGGACGTCGAGGTGAACCGCTACTTCCAGCAGTGGATGGCGGACTCGAAGTCCGCGCTGGATCAGTTCGTGGCCAAGGACCTGCCGGCGTTCGACGCGGTGCTGCGGGCGCACCACCTCTCGCTCACGCCGTAGGCGAGCGCCGGTTGTCGCGGGTTGCGCCCATGCCGTGGAAGGCGTCCCTCCTCCTCGGCGCGGGCACGTTCGTCGTGGGTGCGGTGGCGCCGCTCTACGACAGCTACGTCCCTCCCCTCCTGGAGCGGCACCTCGGGAGCAGCGCGCTGGTGGGCGCCGCGATGGGCATAGACAATGTCCTCGCGCTGCTGCTGGTGCCCTTTGTAGGCGCGCTGTCCGACGCAACCCGCACGGCCCTGGGCCGGCGCATGCCCTACGTGCTGGCCGCCCTCCCCTTCGCCGGCATTGGGCTGGCGGCCATTCCGGCGGCCGAGCGGCACGGGCTCCTGGCGCTCCTGGCGGCGATGATCGTGGCCGACGTGGCGCTGGCCGTGTGGCGGGCTCCGTTTTCCGCCCTGCTGGCGGAGCTGGTGCCGTCCCCGCACCGCTCGAAGACCGAGGGCATCCTGGGCGTCGCGATGTGTCTGGGCGCGATGTTGATCCTGGGCTCGGCGCGCAGCCTGAGCGCGCGCGATCCGGACCTGCCCTTCCTGCTGGCGGCCGGCCTGGCGCTGGCCGTGTGGGGGATGCACGCGGCCTGGCTGCGCGAACCCGCAGACGGCGGAGCCGATTGGGGGCCCGCGGCGGAGGCGGGGGCGTTCCGCGCCGTGGGCCGGGTGTTCACGGCGGGTCGAGGCCTGGCGGGGCGCTTCTTTGCGGCGTGTCTGCTATTCCAGATGGCGTTCCAGTCGTTCTCGAGCTGGTTCACCCTGCACGGCGCGGAGCGCTTTCACACCACCGTCGCCGACGTGTCGCTCGGCTTCATTGCGGTCGCCGTCGCTACTCTGGTCGGCTCCCTGCCCGCCGGGTGGCTGGGCGCGCGGTTGGGGCGCCGCCGGATGTCGCTCATGGGAATGGCCGGCATGGGACTGGCGTGCGTGGCGCTGCACGCCGCGCCCACGCTCCCGTTTGCCGTCGGGCTGTGCGCGCTGTTCGGCTTCTCCTGGGCGTTCCCGGTGGCGAACCTCATGCCCATGGCCCTGGAGCTGGACGGCGCCGCGCGTGCGGGCTCGATCGCCGGCGCCTTCCTGCTGGTGCAGAGCGTGGGGGGAATCGTGGGGCCGGCGAGCGTGGGCGTGTGGTTCGACGCGGTGGGCTCGAAGCGCGCCCTGTTCCTGCTCATGGCCCTGTTTCTCGCCGGCGGGTTCCTGCTGCTGGCGAGTCTCAGGAATGGATTTGGGGAGACGCCGGCGCCGTCCCCCGCGCCGGTCTCATGAACGGCGTTTCAGGGATCCGAGACGGCGGCCTCGGTGCCGCTACTTGGCGGGCACCCGGGGCACCACCAGATCCCACACCCGTGATTCGCCGAAGTGCATGGCGTTGATCTTGCCCCGGGGATCGTGGCTGAACCACACCGCGCCCCCGGGAATGGCGAACCCGTCCAGGTAGGTGGGGGCGAGCTTGAGGTCGAGTCCCGGCCGCACGCCCAGGGTGAGCGAGTCGCCTTCCAGCCGGATGGCGTAGGTGGTGCCCAGCTCCTCGCTGCGATAGCTGCCCACGAACTCCTGCAGCTGGGCGGGCGTGGGATTCCACCGCGCGGCGGCGGCGTAGACGTAGCGCACCGTGTCGCCGTCGGGCAGCGCCGCGCGCAATGCCACGGGCGCCCCGGTGGGCCCCGGGTCGAAATGCCAGCGCAGGTTGCCGGGGTTCCAGTACCAGCCGTCGGGCAAGGCGCGCAAGCGGGCCGGCGGCTGGGCGTCGAGTGCGAGCGCCACGTGGCTCCGCTCGTTGCGGTAGACGCCCGCCAGCTTGGCGAACTGGGCTGAATCCACCCGGGTGGTATCCAGCGCGGGCGCCGGCGGAAAATCGGTGATCAGGCGGTCGGCCAGCTCGTGGGCGTAGCGGCCGGCGGGGGCGCCGGCGGCGTTGCACATGACCGCGATGGAGAGGCCCCGGTCCGGCCAGCGGGCCAGGAAGGTCGAATACCCCGCGGTGGAGCCGCTGTGCGAGATCTCGGGCACGCCGCGGTAGCTGGTGATGAACAGACCTTTGCCGTACTCGATGGCCCGGCCGCTGGTGAGCACCATGCGGTTGGTCATGCTGTCCACCACCGCGGCGCCCAGGGTCTTCCTGGTGAGCGCCTCGTTCCAGATCAGCCAGTCGCCCACCGTGCTCAGCAGGCCGCCGGGCCCCACCACGTTCTCGAAGGGCATGGCCAGGTGCCATTCGCCGCCCTCACGGGCGTACGCCTGCGCGCGGCCCGGGATCAGGCGGGTGAAATCCTCCCGCCACTGGGTGTGGGTCATGCCCAACGGGGCGAACAACCGGTCGTGGGTGAACTGCTGGAACGACATCTTGCTCACCCGCTCCACGATGGTTTCCAGCAGGGCGAAGCCGGTGTTGGTATAGGAGTAGAAGTCGCCCACCGGATAGTTGAGCGCCTTCTGGCGGAACGCCACGTCCAGCAGGTCCGATTGGCTGTGTGCCCGAACGCCCCGGGCCCAGCCCTGGGCCGCCACCAACGAACTCCATTCCCGCAGCCCGCTGGTGTGGGTGAGCAGGTGGCGGATGGTGATGGGCCGGCTGTAACGGGGTAGCTCGGGGACGAATTTCTGCACCGTGTCGTCCAGTGAGAGCTTCCCGTCCTGCGCCAGCAGGAGAGTGGCCGCGGCGGTGAACTGCTTGGCCACGGACCCGGACTCGAGAATGGTTTCGGCGGTGATGGGCGCCCCGTTTTCCAGGTCGGCCATGCCGTAGCCCCGCTGCAGCAGGACCTGCCCGTTGCGCTCGATGCCCACCGCGCAGCCCGGAGTGTTGGTCGAATTCCATTCCCGGAACACCGTGTCGGCCACGGCGGGGAGGTTGGGTTGCTGGGCGGCGAGCGCCGCCGGGAGGAGTGCCGCAAGTGCAAGCGATGACACGGTTTTCATAGCAGGCGTCACGTCGTGAGAGACCGGGAAGAGAGATGACGGCCGGCGGTGGCAGCGTCAAGAGAGGGCCCTTCCGGCCGTGGCGCGGGACAAGGCTCGCAAGGCGGCTCGGGATCATCTGGTGAACACCTTCTTCGAGTGCGCGCGCCATTCGGCCACGCCCGACCGTGAAGACAGGCCCGGCAGGCATGTTGCCGGGCCTGTTATTTTCGAGCAGCCTCTCGCTCGAGGTCCCAACGTGATTCCGCAGGCAGGCCCTCCTTTGCGCGGCGACGATACCGCCTGGATGCTGGTATCCACCGCGCTGGTGCTGCTCATGACACCGGCGCTGGGCTTCTTCTACGGCGGATTGGTACGCCGCAAGAACGTGCTCAACACCATGATGATGAGCTTCGTGTCCCTGGGCGTGGTGGGGTTGGCCTGGGCGCTGCTGGGCTACAGCCTGGCGTTCGCGCCCGGTGGTGGGTGGGCGGGAGGGCTGAACCAGGCCCTGCTCCGGGGCGTGGGGCTGGACACCGGCTCCTGGGGCGCCTTCCCGCGGCTGCTCCACTTCGCCTACCAGGGCGCGTTCGCGATCATCACGGCGGCGCTGGTCTCCGGAGCCGTGGTGGAGCGCATGAGCTTCGGCGCCTACGTGTGGTTCATCGGGTTGTGGAGCCTCCTGGTGTACGCGCCGGCGGCGCACTGGGTGTGGGGCGGCGGGTGGCTGGGAAAGCTGGGCGCGCTGGACTTTGCCGGGGGAACCGTGGTCCACATCAACGCCGGCGCGGCCGCCCTGGCTTCCGCCTTCGCGGTGGGCAGGCGAAAGGACTACGGCCGCCAGGCGTTCCTGCCCCACAACGTGCCCTACGTGGTGCTGGGCGCGGCGCTGTTGTGGTTCGGGTGGTTCGGCTTCAACGGGGGCAGCGCCTCGTCCGCGGGACCGGTCGCCGTGCTGGCGTTCGTGAACACCCTGCTGGCGCCCGCCACCACGCTGGTGGTCTGGCTGCTGCTGGACCTGTGGCGCACCGGGCGGCCCACCGCGGTGGGTGCCGCGACCGGTGCGGTGGTGGGGCTGGTGGGTGTCACCCCCGCCGCGGGATTCATCGCTCCCGCCAGCGCCATCGTTCTAGGAGCGGTGGTGGCCCTGCCCAGTTACTGGTACATGATCGTCTTCCGTCCCAAAGCCGCGCTGGACGATTCGCTGGATGTCTTCGCGGCGCACGGCCTGGGCGGGATCACCGGCGCGTTGCTGACCGGGGTGCTGGCCCAGCGGGCCTGGAGCGCGCCGGCGGACGGATTGATCGCCGGGGGCGTTGGCCTGGTGGGGATCCAGGCGGTCGCGATCCTAGCGGTCTTCGGCTACAGCCTGGTGGGCACCTTCGTGCTGCTCAAGCTGATGGGCCTGCGGATGAGCCTCCGGCTGGGCGAGAAGGAAGAAGGCATCGGCATGGACCTGGTGATGCACGGCGAAGAAGCCTATAACCGGGGCGAGGGCGCGGTGCTGGTGCAGGAGCGGCGCGAAGCCGGGAGGGGAGACTGACATGAAGCTGATCGTCGCCATCATCCGGCCGGAGAAGCTGAACGACGTGCTGGAATCGCTGTTCCAGGCCGACGTCCGGGGCATCACGGTGTCGCGGGTGGAGGGACACGGGGGCGAATTCGAGCCGGTGGAGACCTACCGCGGCGCCACGGTGAAGATGGAGCTGCGGGACAAGGTGCGGCTGGAGATCGGCGTCTCCGAGCCGTTCGTGGATCGCGCCGTCCAGGCGGTGATGGACGGTGCCCGCACCGGCGAGGTGGGAGACGGCAAGATCTTCGTGCTGCCCATCGATCAAGTGTGGCGGATCCGGACGGGAGAGCGCGATGAGCTGGCCGTGACGCCGGAGCCCAGGCACGGCGAGCTGGACGCCACCTAGACCGCCGCCCGTGGAAGTCATGAGAGCGGGGTGGGTCCCCTCCGCGTGCTGGCAGTTCGCGCGCGCCGCAGACGATTCAGGTTCCCTCGGCGCGCGCTTCACTGACGCGCGCTCCGGGGACCACCCCGCTTTCATGATCGAGCCTGCCCCGGCCCCGCGCACCCTCCGGAGCCCCGTGGCGCCCTCCTGGCCCTGCCCACACTAGATGACATCCGTCGCTGAGCACCTGAAGATCAGGCTCTCGGAATACGACCGGCGGATTCGCACGTTCATTCCTTACTATCAGGAGCTGCTGGACGTTACCGCCGGCACCGTGGCCTTTTCGCGGAATGGTGCGCCGTTGATCGTGGACCTGGGAGTGGGTACCGGGGCACTCACGCGGCGATGCCTGGAGGTAGCGCCGCGAGCCCGTATCTATGGCATTGATGCCGATCCAGGGATGCTGGGGGTAGCTGAGAAACGATTGGGCGGTAGGGGCGGTAACGGCGGTAAAGGCAGTACCGGTGGGCGGCATAGCTTCGCCGCGGGGGACTTCACGCGGGTCCCCATCCCACGTTGCGACGCCATCGTCGCCACGCTGTCGCTGCATCACGTGCACTCGGTGCCGGCCAAGGCCAGGCTGTACCGGCGGCTCTTCCGGGCGCTCCGGCCCGGCGGCGTGCTGGCGTCGGGCGACGCCTTCCTCTCTGAGTCGCGGGCCTTGCGGCGGGCCGAGATGGAGGCCTGGCGCGGGCACATGCGCCGCCGGTACTCGGCGCGGGAGGTGGGGGCCTTCTTTGCGTCCTGGGCGCAGGAGGATCGGTACCTGCCGCTGGATCTGGAGATTGAGCTGCTGAAACGCGCCGGATTCCGGGTGGATGTGCCGTGGCGACGGGCGCCCTTTGCCGTGGTGGCCGGCTGGCGGCGCTGACGGTGGGTGACCCGCGGCCGACTTGTGCCCCGGCGGCGCATCCGGGAACTTGGGGCCGCACCCGACCGTTAACCCGAGTACTATGACCGCCTCCCTCGACCCTTCCATCCTCCAGCGGCTGCGGGAGCACGCCACGCTGGGCAAGGCGCCGCTCCGGGAGCTGGAGTGGCTGGCGGCGCACGGCAAGCTCCGTCAGTACCGGGCGGGCGAGGTGGTGGTGAAGCAAGGGGAAAGCGGAATTGAATCCCTGATGGTCATGCTCTCCGGGCACCTGGTGTTCTACGTGAACCGGGGCCGGGGGCGGCAGAAGGTGATGGAATGGCGGGGCGGTGAGGTGACCGGACGTCTGCCCTATTCGCGGCTCACGGTGGCCATCGGCGATGGGGTCATGGACGAAGACGCCGAGATGTGGGAGGTGGAGCGCCAGCACTTCCCCGAGATGATCCGGGAGTGTCCCGAGGTGACGGCCATCATGGTGCACCTCATGCTGGACCGGGCCCGCGCCTTCGCCCAGTCGGACGTGCGGGACGAGAAGCTGGTGGCGCTGGGGAAGCTGGCCGCGGGGCTGGCGCACGAGCTGAACAACCCGGCCTCCGCCATGGTGCGCTCGGCCAAGGCGCTAAACGAGTCCCTCTCGCAGGCGGAATCGGCAGCGCGAGCCCTGGGGGGCCTGGGCCTCCCGCCGGATCAGATGGCGGCGGTGGAAGCGGCGCGGGTGGCGTGCCTGGCGGCCCCGGTGCGCACCTGGTCGCCTCTGGAGCGGGCCGATCGTGAAGACGCCATCGCCGGGTGGATCCAGGCGCACGGCGGCGACCCGGCTCTGGGCGCCCAGCTGGTGGACACCGGCGTATCGCTGGAGGTGCTGGACCGCCTGGCCGGCGTGGTGTCGGGCCGCGCCCTGGACGTGGCGCTCAAGTGGATCGCCAGCGGGTGCGTGACCAGCGGCCTGGCCATGGAGATCGAGCGGGGGGCGGCGCGGGTGTTCGAGATCGTCTCCGCGGTGAAAGGCTTCACCCAGATGGACCGCGCCATGGTGGCGCAGCCGGTGGATGTGGGGAAGGGCCTGAGCGACGCGATGATCGTGCTGCGCTCCAAGGCCAAAGGTAGGTCGGTGAGCCTCAAGGCCGAGTTGGCCCCGGACCTGCCGCCGGTGCAGGGGATGGGCGCCGAGCTGAACCAGATCTGGGCCAACCTGATTGACAACGCGCTGGACGCCGTGGCCGAGGGAGGCCACGTGGAGGTTGCGGCACGGCGCGAGGGCGGCCAGGTGGTGGTGGAGGTCACCGACGATGGCCCCGGCATCCCGGCCGACGTCCGGGAGCGGATCTTCGATCCCTTCTTCTCCACCAAGGACGTGGGCAAGGGGGTGGGGCTGGGGCTGGACATCGTGCGCCGTTCCCTGGAGCGGCACGACGGGGAGATCGAGGTCGAGTCCAGGCCGGGCCGAACCGTGTTCCGCGTCAGGCTGCCGGCCGAAGGGATGCGTTCCAGCGGGCGATGGTCGCGCAGCAGCAAGCGAATTCAAATTCAGTAGCAGGGGGACCCGGATGCCGTTCTACAGCGCCTCGATCTACAAGGAAGACGGCAGCGTCTGCTGTCAGGGAGTCATGGTGTCGCTGGAGGGGATGGATCGCGACGGCGCCGCCGACTGGTTCGGGACCATCTCGGCCAGGGAAGGGATGGAGCTGCTGGCCGGCCAGAAGTACCGCCTGGTGCTGACCGACGGGCGGTCCGGCCAGTTCATGGTGCGGCGGAACACCTCGGCCGGCGGTCAGGAGCGGGCCGTTTCCCTCCAGGGGATGGGCCCGCTGCAGTAGCTCAGACCGTCTCCAGGTACTTGTGGATCATCCCCACCGCGGCCGATCCCTCGCCCACCGCCGCGGCCACCCGCTTGGTGGAGCCGGCGCGCACGTCGCCGGCGGCGAAAATCCCCGGCACGCTGGTTTCCAGCAGGAAGGGATCGCGGTCCCGGTCCCAATTCCCGGGACGTTTGCCGCCCCGCAGCAGATCGGGGCCGGTGAGGATGAACCCCCGCTCGTCCATCTCCAGCAGGCCGTTCACGATCCCGGACTTAGGCGTGCTGCCCACGAAGATGAATAGCGCCTCGGCCGGCACCGCGCGCGTGGCGCCGGTCTGCAGGTCTTCCACCTCGATGGATTCCAGCCGGGTGGTGCCGCTCACGCTCTTCACCCGGGTGTTGGTCCAGACCTGGACGTTTCCCGCGGTCTCGATCCGGTCCACCAGGTACTGCGACATGGAAATCCGGAGCGAAGGCCCCCGAATCACCATGGTCACCCTGGCGGCATAGCGGGAGAACAGCGTCACCGCCTGCCCCGCCGAGTTGGCGCCGCCCACGATGAACACCTCGCGCCCGCGCAGGGCCGCGGCTTCCGCCAGCGCCGCGCCGTAGTAGATGCCCGCGCCGGTCAGCGGCTCGACGCCCGGCGCGTCGAGGCGTTGCACCTCCATCCCGGTCGCCACCAGCACCGCATAGCAGCGCAGCTCGGTGCCGTCATCCAGGGTGACCACGCGGTAGGGGTGCTCGGCCCGGACCGCCTTCACTTCTCTGGGGGCCACCACCTCCGTGCCGAACCGCCGCGCCTGGGCCGTGGCTCGATGAGCCAGGTCGGCCCCCGAGAGGCCGCCCGGGAAGCCAAGGTAGTTCTCGATCTGGGAGCTGGTGCCGGCCTGCCCCCCGGTGGCGGTGCACTCGACCAGGACGGTGCGGAGTCCCTCGGAGGCGGCGTAGACCGAGGCCGCGAGGCCGGTGGGTCCCCCGCCGATCACGATGAGATCGTAGAAGGGCTTGGTGGCCGAGGTCTGGAGCCCGATCCGCTCGGCCAGCTCCCTGGGGCCGGGCGCCAGCAGCGTGGTGCCGTCCGGAAAGAAGACCGCCGGCAGCTTACCCAGGCCGGGACTGACGCTCTCCACCAGGGCCCTGGTGGCGGCGTCCAGGTCCACGTCCAGCCACTGGTACGGGGTCTGGGTGCGGGAGAAGAAGTCCTTCACCACGTGGCTGGAAGGCGACCAGCGGGAGCCTGCCACCCGGATTCCCAGGAACGGGGGCCGATGGGCGGCGGTCCAGGCGGCAAGCAGGTCGTCCAGCACCGGGTAGAGATGCTGCTCGGGCGGATCCCAAGGCTTCATTAAGTAGTGGTCCAGCCCGATGCTGTTGATGCCGGCGATGGCGGCTTCGGTGTCGGCGTAGGCGGTGAGCAGCACCTTCCGCGCATCCGGGTACAGCTCCTTGGCCCGGGCCAGGAACTGGGTCCCGCTCATCTGGGGCATGCGCTCGTCCACCAGGAACAGGGCCACGGGGTGGTTGCGGGCCTTGAGCTCCCGGGCGGTCTCCAGGGCCTTGCCGCCTGAGTCGGACTTGAGAATGCGGTACTCGGCGCCGTAGCGCTGCCGCAAGTCGCGCTCCACGGCGTTCAGGACCGTGAGATCGTCGTCCACCGTGACGATCGCCGGCTTCACCGGACCCATGCCTGCCCCTGGATTGATGGAGTGGGAGGATATCAGGGTATCAACTAAAGGCCGGGATTGCCAGGGGCGGCCGGATCGGGGCGGGCGTGCCAAGTATGAAGGCGGGTCCTTGACTGGCTCCCCGGGTCTGTCAATTCTTCGGCCCTCTCCGGCAATGGCACAAGCGAGGCATGCTCCAAATCCAGGCTCACCGCCAGGGTCGCAAGGCCTTGTGGGTAGTCCAGGAGCACGAAAGTAACCAGACCGCGTTTGCCCTGGTACTCGCCGGGTATGGCGACGCGTGGGCGGCGGTCGAGCTGGGGCGAGGGATGGGCCCCAGCCACACGCTCCTGGCGCTGCAACCTCCGGACGGCGACGGCGGCTCGGCCGCCGCGCTGCCCGCGGCGGAGCTTGCCGCCCTCTACGTCCGGAACCTGACCGCGGCGTGGCCGCGGGAGCCCTATTTCCTGGGCGGCTACAGCGCCGGAGCCCTCCTGGCGCTGGAAATGGCGCGGCAGCTCAAGGCGCAGGGCCGCGCGGTAGGGCTGGTGGCGATGTTCGATCCGCTCTTCCTGCGCTACTCCCTCCCCGCCCGGGTGGGTTGGAGCGTGCTGGAGCGGACCGTCCGGCTGCTGAGTCCCATCGCGGGCGGAACCCGCCCGGTGAAGATCCTCTCCGCCATGACGCAGGATCAGGGACTGCGCCGTCACCTGCGCACCCTGGAAGGGCACCGTCCGCAGCCGTACGACGGGCGGGTGGTGCTGATCGAGGCCAGCTGGTCGCGCTTGGTCCGGACACCCGGGTTCCTTAAGGGGTGGCGGCGGATCGCACGGGGCGGGCTGGACCGGTGGCACCCGGGCGGCACCCATCACGGGTTCATGCGCCCGCCTCACGTGGGACGGCTGGGGCGGAAGCTGGGCGAGTGGATGACCCAGAGCGCGCGCGGGCGGGCGGAATGAACGTCGCCGTGGTGGCCGTGGGGACGCGGGGAGATGTCGAGCCCCACATGGCATTGAGCGCCGGGCTCGCGGCCCGGGGCCACCGGGTGAAGCTGGTGGCCCCGGTGGACTTCCAGGAGCGGGCGCGGGCGTTGGGGTTCGCGTTCCATCCCATCCGCGTGGCGTTCCACGATCTCTACGGGACGCACGCAGGCGCGGCACTGCTGGCCTCGGACGGCCGGATGTTTCACTTCATCCGGCATCTCCGCCGGGTGGTGACGGAGGTGGCCCACCAGGTCATCGCCGACATCCGGGAGGCCTGCCGGGGGAGCGAGGGGATTTGCTACTCCCTGCTGGGGTTGCCGGCGCACTACGTGGCGCGGGACGCGGGGGTGCCGGCCGTGGCCACCAGCCTGCAACCGCTGGGCCGAACCCGGTCCTTTCCGTCTCCGCTCTACCGCCCCGGGCATTGGATGCCGGGGAGCGCCAACCTGGCGACCCACGTGGTGGCGGAGCAGGCCTTCTGGCAGCTGTGCCGGCCCTTACTCAAGGCCGCGCTGCGGACCGCGTTGCCCCGGTGGGGCCATTTCGACGCCCTGTACCGGGGCCCCACCCCCACGCTGTTCGCCTTCAGTCCGTCGGTGGTGCCCCGGCCGGACGACTACCGGCCGTGGATGCACGTCACCGGATTCTGGAGCCTCCCGCTCAACGGCTGGCAGCCGCCTGGTCCGCTACAGGACTTCCTGGAGAGCGGCCCTCCGCCGGTGTGCGTGGGATTCGGCAGCATGAATAGCGCGCGCATGGACGCCGTGATTCCGGGCGTCCTCAAGGGCATCGCCGGGGCGGGACACCGGGCCATCCTGCTCAAGGGGTGGTGGGACAACCGGATTGACCTGGGCGCCCTGGGTGACGACGTGTACGTCGCCGACGCGGTGCCCCACGCCTGGCTCTTCCCCAGAGTGGCGGCGGCGATTCACCACGGCGGCGCCGGCACGGTGGCGGCGGCGCTCAAGGCCGGGGTGCCCTCGGTGGTGGCGCCGTTCTTCTTCGATCAGTGGTTCTGGGGGCGAACGCTGCATCGCCTCAAGCTGGGGCCTGAGCCGATTCCTTTCCGCCGGCTGTCGCCCCGCCGGGTCCAGGATGCATTGGAGCAGGCCGGGCGGTCCACCGCCATGCGGGAGAGCCTGCGGACCCTGTCCTCACGCCTCGCGGTAGAAGATGGCGTCGGCGCGGCGGTCGCGGTCCTGGAAGAGGCGTGGAGCGGGCGTGGAAACTGAGATGAACGGGGGCATGAAGGAGCACATCAGGGCCACGCCTCCCTTCAACCTCCTGTCCGAGGAGAGCCTGGCCACCCTGGAGCGCGCCGGCGAATGGAACTCGCTGGCCCAGGGCCAGGAGCTGTTCGCTTTCGGGGATGAAGGCGACGCCATGTACCTGGTGGTGGAAGGTCACCTGCAGGCCGTGGTCCCCGGCAAGAACGGCGAGTCCATCGTGGTGGCCGAGCTGGGCCCCACCAGCATGATCGGGGAGATTCACCTGCTCACCGGCGGGAAGCGCTCGGCCACGGTGCGGTCGTTGACGCCGGCGCGGCTCATCAAGTTCCGGCGCACGGTGTTCGACCAGCTCAGCGCCACCGCCCAGGACGCGGTGGCCGAGATCAACACCATGATCCTGCGCCGCCTGCGCCGCAATCACCTGGCGGTCATTCTCACCAGGTATTTCGGCGTCCTGCCCTACGCCCAGCTGGAAGAGATCGAATCCTCGGGGGAATGGTTGCGGCTGGAAGCCGGAGCCCCGCTGTTCCGCCAGGGCGAGCCCTCCCACAGCCT
>Ga0153915_10000695_pt1 | contig 31087 bp, 22 predicted proteins | sample Opewatmetagenome_2_FD_107003 | JGI IMG/M metagenome (GOLD analysis project Ga0153915, IMG submission 107003) | Freshwater wetland microbial communities from Ohio, USA - Open water 3 Core 3 Depth 3 metaG | ecosystem: Environmental > Aquatic > Freshwater > Wetlands | place: USA: Ohio, Lake Erie... | reverse complement strand
TGTCCTGGCAAAATCCAGGAGGTCGGTGATGATGCGCAGGGAATTGCCGATCTCCTGCTTGATGATATCCAGGTACTCCTTTACGGTATCATCCGCATCGGGCAAAACGGTTTTGAGAAAATAGATGGCATTGTTCATTACTCCAAGGGGATTGCGGATCTCATGGCCCACTGTCCCAGCAAGCTGCCCAAGTATGGAGAGCTTTTCCTCGCGAACCAGTTTCTGCTGGGCATCGAGGAGTGATTGGGTCATCATATTGAAGGAATTTGCCAAGACGCCCAGTTCATCCCCGGATTCCATAGGGATCCGGTAGTCAAGATTCCCTTCCGATATCCGCTTTGTCGCTTCCACCAGGAGGGCTATGGGTGTGCCTATGATATGCTTAAGCAATAGATAAGTACTGATAGACATGATGACGATGACGGCAATGATAACGGCTAATAAGGTTTTCTGCACATCGTGTATCTTCTGATTGAGCCTCGCAAGGGAAACTCCCAGATATATCTTGCCGATCTCCTCCTTTGTTTCCTTCGGCGACCCCAGGATCAGGGCGTCTTCCCCTCCGGCTATCCTGCTTGTAATGATGGCTGAGGAAAACACTTTCATGAGGTTGTCTTTTGACGCCCCAGCCTCATAAAACGCCTCTCCCTCTTTTCCCTCGATCCGGCAGAAAACGATATCCTTCTGGGCCAGCACCCCTTTTACTAACTGGGCGATGGCTTCCTCATCCCGGACCAATGCCGGATATTCCATATTGAAGGACAAATTGTTGAGGAGGACGGAAACCCTTTCATCCAATTCAAGACTGAGCATCCTCGCCTGATCCCGGACAAAGTACACGCCTAAAACCACGACAAGGATAGCGATCATACTTACGATGAACAGGGTGATTTTTTTATCGATGGTGAATGTCATGCTGAAATCCTTTTTGAACTTTACGGCTATCTTCATCCGCGCTCATCTGTGTCTGATAAATGTTTTTGTTCCGTATTTTTCGGATCAAGGTTATTTGAAAACATCACTTGCCTCCTCTATTACCTTGGGATCGATCTTTATTCCCAATATCTCAGTAACCGCAAGGTTCACGGAAATCTTTATCTTCCTCGGTTGTGCCGGCTCGATATCCTGTGGTTTTACCCCGTCAATTATCCGCAGTGCCATCTCCCCCGCCTGCCGCCCCAGATCCAGGTAATCAGCGTAGAAGGAAAGCAGGGCGCCGGCTCTAGTATAGGCTGGGGCGAGCCCGATTATCGGCATTTTTTTTCTAAGCCCCTCAGTCAGAAGATACTTGATGGACTCAGGAAAATATATCTTCGTGTCGGGGGTCATAAGAAACAGATCAATCTGCCGGGCCATATCGTTAAATGCCTTAGGGAGCTCTTCCGCGGAATTTATCTTCTTCCCAACCATCTGAAATCCTAAGTCTTTGCATCCTTCGACCACTTCTCTGTACAAGATGGCCGAACCAGGCGAATAGATCATCCCGATTTTTCCGGCAGCGGGGAATATTTTTCTGATCCTTTCCATCTTTGCCCGCGGGGGAACATCCATCGAGACCCAGGTAATATTCGGACCGGCAAGGGGCTGTGGGCGAAGGACCATACAATAGAGCACCGGCGTGTTACTTATGCTCTCCTTTGCGAATTTCGCCGCTGCAGGGCCGAGGGTAAGGACAAGATGCGGCCGCTCCTTCATTACACGCTGCACGATTCCATTAGCCCCTTCCTTTTCCAGGTCACACTCTATGATGCGCAATGAGCCGTTCTTTTCCTGCATGACTCCCTTAAAGCCGTCGAATGCCTGGCGGTAGGGAGCTATATCGGCGGAGAAAACGGCAAACACTACGTCAGACCCGGCAGCGGAGGACCAGGCCGAGGATAAAGCGAGGCACATCAAAATCATCAAAAAAGTTCTCATCGAATCAGCCCTTTGAAATTTTCACTAATTGCGGAAATTCTTTCCGTTCCCTGCTTCTCCGGATCAGGCGAACAAGTCATTCATTCTTCATGAGCTTTGATCTCAAAACCTGCAGCTTAGCTTGAAGGTGACCTTCCTGTCGACGAGATCGCTGCTCCTGTCCGGCAGATATATCCCCGGCGAATATTCATAATGCCGTTGTTAAAGATGTTAAAAAAATACAGCGACACCTCGGCCTTTCCTTTTATGAAAGTATAGGCAATGCAGTCTGAGGGAGGATATAGGCATATGGTGGTCCAGGCCATTCGCCTGTCATCATCCGCCACAAGTATTTTAAGCTTTTCGCTCATGAATTATCCTTTACTATTGGAAATTCTAATTTTAAGATTGTCCCTCTGCCTATTTGACTCTCAACCGTTATATTGCCTCCATTTGCTTCGACCAGATTTTTACAAACCACCAGTCCCAGCCCGATGCCCTTCGTCTTTGTAGTAAAGAGCGGCTGAAAAAGCTTTTTCATATTCTCAGGCGATATGCCTCCACCGGTATCGGAGACAGTGATTTCAACAAATTCAGAATCGGATTCAATCCCGCCTTGCGAATTCGAAGTTTCTTGTTCAATATTTTTTTCTTCATAACCTTGAACCTTTAACCGCGAACCTTGAACCCGGCGCGCTGTGACGTTCAGCGTGCCACCCTCCGGCATCGCCTGAACCGCATTGGCGATCAGGTTCTGTAACACCTGCTCCATCTGGGCCGGATCGACTAAAAGCTGCGGAAGCGTTTCCGGAATCTCGATATCGACTGAAATATTTTCCGGGATGAGGCATTTCTTTATGCCTTGATTTATGAGTGATGCAATAGCGACCGGCTGTGCCTTGGGAGATCTTGTCCTGGCAAAATCCAAGAGGTCTGTGATGATCCGCAGGGAATTATTGATCTCTTGCTTGATGATATCCAGGTATTCCCTTACAGTATCATTCGCATCAGGCATCAAGGTTTTGAGAAAATATACAGCGTTGCTCATTACCCCCAGGGGGTTTCGAATCTCATGGCCCACGATTCCTGCAAGCTGTCCGAGTATCGAGAGTTTTTCCTTGCGGACCAGTTCCTCCTGTGCGTTCACAAGCTGCACAATATTTTGTTTCAGTTCTTCATTTAACCTGCTTAGTTCTGCTTCTGTCCACTTGCGCAATGTGCCTATAGCGATCCCATTCGCAACGGATGTCAATGTTATGAGTATCTTTTCATCAAAGGGTTCCCGGGAAAATATAGCCATTACACCAACAAGCTTGTCCTCCACCACAAGCGGGTATCCGGCAAAGGCAACCATTTGTTCCCTCTCCGCCCATTCCCGATCGATTATATTGATGTCGCCTATCACGTTATTAACGACAAAGGGTTTTTTTTCCTGTGCAATGATGCCGATTATTGATTTGCCCACGGGGACACGCCCGTGTTGTCCGTCTATATGGGTGTACATGCCCGCGCTTGCCCGGAGTTCCAGTATGTTTTCATCTTTTGCCAATGTCCAGATGCGCACGAATGTTAAATCAAGGCAATGGACAATGGCCTCACTGCATCGCCGGAGCATAATCATGAGATCATCGCCCCGCGTGACTTCAACCGCGATCTCAGCACTCAACGCAGCATAGCGCATTTGTGTGTCCGATTCTTCCTGCGCCTTTTTCCGTTCAGTAATGTCCCGAGTCATCCCTTCTATGCCGACAAGCCGGCCGGATGCATCGAACATCCCGTTGGATGCCACCTCAATCCATACCTTAGATCCGTCTTTCCGGATGAATTCCAGTTCTACATGTCTGTTTTTAGGGTGCTCTCCGGCCGTTGCCTGAGATATGATTTCCTTAGTATTGTTCATGGCGGCCGTTAAAGATGCCGGCGTCATCACCTGATCCAGGCCATGCGCCATAGCCTCTTCCGGCGTGTATCCCAGGAGGCGTTTCACTGACGGACTCATGTAAGTAACTTTTCCGGACAAATCAATGGTCCAGATCGTATCATTCGCGTTTTCAGTGATAAGACGATAGCGTTCTTCGCTTTGCCTGAGTAATTCTTCCGACTTCTTTTGTTCGGTGATATCTTGCAGGGTTTCCAAGGCCCCGGCAACCTGTCCATCGGCATTTTTAATGGTCAGCACGGTTATATACAGCCATCTTCCATCCTTTCCCAATGCAGGGAAATAGTCCATCGCCTCGCATCCTCCGCCTGTTAACTTAAAGTTGCCGTATTTATCCCGGTATTCTTCCTTCATCCTTTCTATATCCCCGTCAACCAGCACATCGGCAATACAGGGTCTGTCTGTGTTGTAAAACGCCCGCCAATGCTGGTTCGTGCCCGTCACTTCCGATGCCTTGATCCCCGTGGTCTCTTCCAATGCTTTGTTCCAGTGAACAATCCGATGATTTTTGTTAATGACGAATTGTGGAATCGGTGACTCGTAGATAATGTCTTTAAAATCAATCTCACCGTTAAACAGCGCCTCTTCCATCGGCTTGCGGTCGGTAATATCCCGTCCAACTGACTGACCCCCGATCAGTTGCCCATCGGCATATAAAAACTTCTGTTTATTGTCTGTATCCATTTATCGCACCTCAGGAGATAACCCCCTTATAGATTTTTCAAGGATATGGTTTCAATCGTTCTATCTCCTCTTCAAGAAGACGAAACTCCTCCATTCTGTCTGTGAGGTCAGACTTCCCGCCCATTGTCTCCAGCCTTAAACCTTTTATGAAGCTTGCACCTTAAGCCCTTATTCAACAAAGGTTACCCTGTTTGCCTCGCTTATTGAAGTCTCTCCATTAAGAACGAGCCCTAATGCCGCTTCTCTCAAAAATGTGGTGCCTGCCTCTTTCGCCTTTTTTTTCATTGCGGTTATAGATATCTTCTCCATAAAGATTTCCTTCATCTCATCATTCATTTCAATGATTTCAATAATCGCCCTTCGCCCATTAAACCCTGACCCCTTGCATATGTCACATCCCAGATTCTTTTCCATATAAAAATCATGGTCCTTGTATTTATCATAAGAAAGACCGGAATCTTTCAGGTATTCCTCTTTATCTTCAGCAGGCACTGCCTCTTTACATTGACACAGAATGCGAATAAGCCTTTGAGCGATTATGCAGTTCAAGGCGGCGACAAGATTATAGGGTTCAATCCCCATATGAATAAAACGGTTAATGACTTCAAAAGAGCTGTTGGCATGCACTGTCGTAAATACAAGATGGCCTGTTAAGGCTGACTGCAGGGCTATCTGGGCTGTCTCTGAATCCCTTATCTCGCCCACAAGAATTTTATCAGGATCATGTCTCAATATTGACCTTAGTCCCTTTGCGAATGTAAGCCCCTTTTTTTCATTCACCTGAATCTGAACAATCCCCTTCAACTGATATTCCACAGGGTCTTCAATAGTGATAATCTTCTCGTTAGGTTTGTTCACCTCCGAGACCGCCGTATAGAGTGTGGTCGTCTTGCCGCTTCCTGTCGGGCCTGTAACAAGAAACATCCCATAAGGAGCGTGTATCAACTTTCTTATTCTGATCAGTTCCCTTTCCGGAAAATTCATATTGCTTAACTGCCAAGCCTTTCCTTCAGACATCAGTGCCTCACTATCAAGTATCCTTATAACCGCATCCTCGCCGTATATTGTCGGGATGATGGACACCCTGAAGTCCACGTATCGATCACGAACCTTAAGCTTGAATCTACCGTCCTGAGGTATGCGCTTTTCCGATATATCCAGTTCGGACATGACCTTGATCCTGGATATGATGGAGCTCTGGTGTTGGATCGCTATAGGTTCAGTGGCCTGATGCAACATGCCGTCTATTCGATAACGGATGATGACGCCCCGGTCTGTTGACTCGATGTGAATATCGCTGGCTTTTTTATTTATGGCATCCAGTATCGTTGAATCGACAAGTCTGACAATGGGGCTCTCCTCGGAAGAAAGTTTTTCAAGGCTCAGAGTCTCTTCGCCTTTTTCGGAATCTTTTACGAGCAATAATCTCATATCATCCGAAACAGTCTCAAGGACGCTCTGATCAGTCTCTATCTTCTTCAGTATTTCCCTGATCTTTTTCTCACTGGCTACGACAATGGATATGGGCATATCGATCAGCACTTCAAGAGAGTCAACAACCTTCATGAATTCCATGGGCTCGGCTACCGCTATTACCAGCGTGTTCCCGCTTTTTTCATAGGGTATGAATTTATATTCAGCCATGAATTTCGCGGGTATCAGATTCAATATCTCAGGGTCTTTGATGCCTTCCAATTCAAGATAATTGTGATAATATTGTGCCGCAATTATCATGGCCAGTTGCTCATCGTCAATCAATCCTTCCCTAACACAAATATTTCCTATCCGCTCCTTTGATATCTCCTGTTTTGAAATAGCAAACTCGATCTGCTCCTGGGTCATAAACCCCATCTTCACGCATAATTCCCCGAATTTGAATTTTATGAATTGATCCTTATCCATTTTCTGTCAGCCTTTATTAAAATTCTCATCACGAAAGAGGAAAAATCGGCAAGCGGCTTGGCTGTCTTGATTCTCAGTTTATTATTCGCTGCCATTGCGTTCATATGCCTCCTGCTCATAATCGTTTCCTGATAGTATGTTTTATCAGCAATCTCTCAATGTTTTCCTTTCCGCCATCCCTCATCAAATATTCAGGTCCAGGATCACAGCATCATATGCTTGACCGGATGCTTCTGTATTTTTATACTTTTGAATTGCCTTTTCACAATCGATTGTGTCCTCCGATTCATAATGCAATTGTTCCAATTTTCTCATTACTGTTTTCCTTAAAGAGACCTCATTATCCATCACTAAAATTTTGCCTTGGTATTTTGTTAACTTTACCTCCTCTCTTTCGTTGAGAATTTTCGCTGAAGAAGGCAGGTAAATGGTAAATGTCGTACCGATTTCAAACTGAGATCCACCGGTGATATCCCTGTCATGCTTCTTGATTATGGATATCCTGATATAGTTTCCCGGTTTGAACGGCATGTCTGAGCTCTCTCCTATTATCAAATTATCCGCCGTAATCCGGATAATTCCCCCTTCCGCCATGTCCTGAGCCGCATTGAGTACGATATTACCGATAACCTGATTGATATCCCCAACGTCGATCTCAGCAATCCGGCCGTCCTGATCTTTGTAAAACTCACAAAAGGATTTTGAGCCTCGCAAGGCAAACCGGGATGTTTCTTCAAAAATGCCTTCAAATGAAGCAGTTTCTTTTACCGGTGCTTCACCTTTTGCATAGGTAAGCGACTGACTGGTCAGAGTTCGCGTTTTGATTGAAGCCGTTTCTGATTCAATCCGCAATTCCAACATATCTTCCCCCTCCAAGTCGGGGTGATGAGTTTAAAGGTTAGCACGTATTTTTTCTGCCTTTGAAATTAGAATATCCGCATCACCGGCGTTTATGGTTTTTCCCTTCTGGGCATTCACTTTATCAACAAAAGTGTCTAAACTATTTGTGGCCTGTTTACTTTTACCATCTTCGATATAACCTTTCGCGGCATCTAAAACATTCGATAATTGTTGCTTCGTGTTTTTCTGGATGCTTAGATTCCCGACATCTTCGATGAGAGAATCTATTGATTGGTACGGTGAAGGTTTCTCGGCAGGAGGCGGCTCAACAACAGGGGTGTCAGGCGTCACAGGAACCGGCGGCTCAACAACAGGGGTGTCAGGCGTCACAGGAACCGGCGACTCAACAACAGGCGGTTCAGGCGTTACAGCCGTAGCTCCGATGAAATGGATTGAACAGCCGATCTTGGGATACTCGGAATTTTCCGGATCCATTACAAGCCAAACATATGTGCCGCCGGAGGGACATTTATATTTGTCATCTATGTTCAGACTGACTTTTCCTTTTTCAGTAAAACGGGCAGTTTCCTCCATTTCGATATAATACCTGTTGGACAGACATTGTGCTTCCAAGGCCTTTCCCCTGTAATTCATGTAATGAGGAATTGCTATGGACGCAAGGGCTCCTATGAGTAGAATAACCATCAACATCTCTATTAGTCTTACCCTGAATGCGACGTGGTCGAAATATCCTGATAGCTTCATTTTATTACCTCAGGAACTGGTCGCAACTTGCTGACCCTGATTTCCCTGAAGCCATAAAGTCCCGGATCGGGGCTCCGCGCCACCAAGTCGCCGTTTTCATGACTTATTATAAAAGGTTTTTTACCGGCAGGACATACCAGGTCTGGTCCCGGCAGTTTTTCTTCCTGTAAAAGTTTTGCTGTTTTCCAGAGGTTCCTGATGCATTCGTCGGTAACGGCATTTGTTTTATATGTCCCTATCCTTAAGGGTTTGTCATTTTTTTTAAAGGAGCTAATAAGACCCGGCAACTGATATATTATTACACATAAGGCAATAATAATAAGTCCCCATTGCAGCGCGCTGCGTAATGTCTTTCTAAGCCGGTTCCGCTCTTCAAGCATCTCTGCCTTCCGTTGTTTTTCCTCCAGGCGTTGATCAATGCTGTCAGCAGCATCACGGGCCGCCTCAAGCACGATACACCGGCTGCAGAAAAAAACATTGTCCTTCGGGATCGCACACTGGTCACACAGATGTTCTCTGCAATTATTGCATTGTGTTTTGGCATCTTTATCGAGGTGGTAATGACACTTCATTAGACAGGTCCTCCTTTTCTGATAATTTTTAATTCAATACCTCGTCAATAGGCTGTTTCTTAAGAAGTCTGTTGACACTAACAAGGAGTTTTTTCGCCTCTACCGGCTTTATAAGATAGTCATCAGCGCCGGCATTAATCCCTTCTATGTCCTCTTTAGCTTTTGCGGTAAGCATAATGATCGGGATATAGCGGGTGGCAAGATGTGATTTTAATTTTTTTATAAGGCCGGCTCCATCCATAACCGGCATGATAAAATCCGTGATAATAATGTCCGGTTTCTCCTGAACCGCAATTTTATATGCCTCAAGCCCGTTACCTGCCACAGAGACAAGATATCCTTCCGATTCCAGGATATTTGAAAGGACCTTGATCATCATTTCATTATCGTCGGCCAGAAGGACTTTCGCCGGCCTTACCATGCTGAGAGATGATGATATCTCTTGTGAGAAAACCTCATCCGGAGCTGCTTTTTCCTGAACAATCGGTTGTACAATATTCTCTTCAGGAGTCTCTGTCATATCAGGCGGTGCAACGCGGAATATTTCTTCAATTGTGGTCATTCCCTGAATAGCCTTCATAATGCCGTCCATGCTCATGGTTAGCAAACCTTCTCCTTCAGCAATTTTTTTAATGCCGTCAGTGCCGGCCTTTGATGATATTGCCTCCCTCAATGCAGGTGTAATGACCAGAACTTCAAAGAGACCCATCCGCCCTGAATATCCGGTGTAGTTGCATGCCTCGCAACCGGCGCCCTTCGAGAAAGAAATATCCTTTTTCATTCCGATAAAAGCCCTTAGACGATTCATCATTTGCGGACCGAGGGTATTCGGGACTTTGCAATTTTCGCATATCTTCCTGACCAGCCGCTGTCCGATTACGGCCAGGAGTGAAGAAGAAATAAGAAAAGGTTCTATCCCCAGATCGACCAGTCTTGTAAGGGTAGATATTGCATCATTCGTATGCAGAGTTGATAATACAAGATGTCCGGTTTGCGCTGCCTGACATGCAATGGACGCCGTTTCATGGTCTCTTATCTCACCCACCATAACGATATCCGGGTCCTGTCTTAATATTGATCTCAGCCCGGCGGCAAAGGTTATACCCGCTGTCTGATTTATCTGAACCTGGCTTATTCCTCTGACATCATACTCTACCGGGTCTTCCAGTGTGATGATATTGACTGCAGAGTTGTTAAGCCTGTTAAGACAGGAGTAAAGAGTGGAGGATTTTCCGCTTCCAGTGGGTCCTGTTACAAGGATTATTCCCTGGGGTTTGCTTATGCATTCTATAAAGGCGTCCATAGCCTTTCCGGAAATGCCCAGGTCTTCAATTTGTATCTTTGCCGTATCCGGATTCAATATGCGTATGGTCACGCTCTCGCCATAAGTGGCAGGGATCGTAGACACACGCAGATCATAAGTTTTATCCCCGTATTTGATCTGTGATTTACCGTCCTGGGGTTTTCGACGAATGGATATATCCATGTTGGAGACAACCTTTATCCTGGATACAATAGATGCCTGGATATGTCTGTCTGCCTTCATTATCTCCCTCATAATGCCGTCCACCCGATAACGGATAATGACCGCGTCTTTTTGAGGTTCAATATGTATATCGCTTGCCTTCATTTTAATCGCGTCGGCAATTATCGAGTTCGTGAACCTCACAACAGGCGGTCGCTCAGTCATGTCCAGGATATCCTGAACATCAGTAAGATCCTTTTCTTCTTTATCTTTCTGCTGGATGATTTCTATACCTTCATCCAGCGCCGGTCCGGAATTCAGATCCTTTTCAAGATCCTTCTTAGGATAGTATCTTTCAATGGCCCTAAGGATGTCTCCTTCAGTAGCTACCGCGATTTTAATTTGTCTCTGTGTAAAAAAACGCAGATCATCCAATGCATATAGATCAAGGGGGTTGGCCATGGCGATTAAAAGCCGCCCCTCTATTTCTTTTATTGGAAGAATCAAGTGGTTTTCTGCCAGTTCAGAAGGTATCAGGGATATGATCTCCTTCGGGATATCTATTTTGTTTAAACGGATAACCGCTATCTTAAGTTGTTCTGCAAGGGTTTTGGCTATTGTTTCATCATCCGCCACGCCCATATCGATCAATACCCGTCCGAGTTTCTTTTTATGAATCTTCTGAAGTTCAAGCGCCTTGTCCAGGGTTTTTTCATCTATAAGACCTGATAAAACCAGTATCTCTCCGAGCCTTTTTCGTTGTTGGCTTTTTTTAAGATTATCAGGATCGGTCATTAGAGGTCTCCTTTCCTTCCTGCAACGCCTCATATAACACCTTGCCTAATGCAAGGGATTTATATGGTTTGGGCAGGACGCCTTTAAACCCGTATTCCTGATAATTCGACATAACCGGGTCATCAGAATAACCGCTTGAAACAATAGCCGTTGCTTCAGGATCTATCTCAAGCAATTTCTTAACCGCGTCCTTTCCTCCCATCGCGCCCGGTACAGTCAGATCCAGGATCACGGCATCGTAAGGCCTTTCAGATTCCATGGCATTTTTATACTTCTCAATCGCCTCAGCGCCATCCTTCGTGACTTCCGGTTCATAACCCAATCGCTCCAGCATTTTCTCCATTATTTCCCTTAATATCTCTTCATCATCCATTACAAGGATTTTTCCCCGGCCTTTTATCAGCGTGTCTTTGTTCTTCTCCGGGAGCGGCTTTCCGGAAGCTGGGAGATAAATATGAAATGTGGCGCCGGCCCCCAACCGGGATTCCACGGCTATCTGTCCTTCGTGCTTTTTTATTATGGAATAGGTAACGGCAAGCCCAAAACCGCTTCCCTTATGTTTCGTGGTAAAATAAGGGTCGAAGATTTTTGAAAGATGCTTTTCCGGTATGCCCACACCCTCATCTTTAATGGATATCCTGACATATCCGCCGGGCTTGACCGGCAGGCCCTGCCCATCCTTTATTTCCATGTTATCGGCAATAACCCGGATGACGCCGCCCTCCGGCATGGCCTGGTTCGCGTTTATCATAATGTTGTTAATGACCTGACTGATCTGGCCGACATCAATGTCAGCCGGCAAGAGGTCTTCCGCGATTGAAAACTCACACCCGGATTTTGAGCCATGCAATACAAAAAGACAGGTTTCTTTCAGTATATCCTTGATGGAAGCAGTCTCCTTCACCGGCGCGCCCCCCTTTGCAAAGGTTAATAATTGACGGGTCAGCCCCTGCGCCCTTATCGCTGCGGCCTCCGCGTCACTTAACATGTCATGGATCTCATCCTCAGGGGTCCCGGGTGCCTTCGCCATGGAAACATTCCCGATAATCGCCGTCAGTATGTTGTTAAAATCATGGGCAATGCCTCCGGCAAGGACCCCCATGGATTCAAGATTCCTTGCCCTGAATAGTTCTTCTTTCATCCTCTTGGGCTCGGTGATGTCTTCAAAGGTCGTATAGACTTGATAAGGCATGGCTTCCCCTGACTTAAACCGGGGGATAGCGTTTATGCTGAGCCATACGTATTCATTCTTTTTTGAATTAAAAACACCCATTACAACATTTAAAACCTCTTTCCCTGTCCGCAGGGCGGCCATTGACGGATGATCTTCACAGAGGAAATCCGACCCGTCTTCATGAATGGTCCTCCACTTAGGGTCAAATGATGTCATACCTTGCATCTGATCCAATGTAAGGCCTAAAAGCCTTTCAGCCGCCGGGTTTGCCGAGGTAATCCGGCCTTCGATATCCTGATAGACAACGCCTTGAACCATTGTCTCGTACAGGTTGCGATATTTTTCTTCACTTTCACGCAGGGCAACCTCAGTATGTTTCAGTTCCGTGATATCGCTGACCGCGATATGGATCTGTCTTAAATCGCTCCCTGTGTTTCTGGCAACCATGCTTTCCAGCAAGGTAAATATTTTATTGCTGTTTTTTCCTACAAGCCGAAGCTCACAGAAGCCTGGATCTCCTGTTTCCAAAAGCCTCCTCCTGTGTTTATAAAAAATATCCTGGTCATCTTTAAAAATAAGAAGGCTGAAAGGGGTTCCGATCAAGGCCCTTCTGTCAACCCCGGCCATGGCCGCCCCGGTAAGATTCACCTCTTCAATGATCCCCTTTTCATTCACCGTGAAATAGCCGACAGGAGAATAATCATACAAATGGGAATACCGGTCCCTCTCCCTTTCAAGCTCTCCTTGAATGCGGCGAAGTTCGTCATTCTGCATTTTCAACTCAATCTGATGGACCTGAAGTTCATGGACGATATCGGCCATGTCGTCAGGCAACCTTCCGGAATGCCCTACGCTTTCCAGCCTTGTTTCAGCCGACCGGCGGAGGGAGGAGACCTCCATGTTTTTGTTTTCTTTTTTCATAGGCGTTATCTCCGTTTATAATTGAAGAGTTAAGATTGAAGGCATTGAAGATTGGGGAATTGAAATAATTCAGCGTTCGATGTTCAATGTTCAATCTCTTACATTATCCACCCCAGATCCCTCTCCGTAGCCGCGAACTCAATGGGCTTGCCGCTTTCATCCGTCAGGGCGGTGATTGCCGACCATACATCCAGTACCTTACCGTCCTTTGTTTTTCGCCTGGTCTTGAATGACTTAATGGTTTCGCCTTTATTTATCTTTTTAATGATCGATTCGATCTCGCCCTTTTTATCATCCGTTAAAAGTACGGCCATGTTCATCCTGAGGGCATCTGGTTCGGTCCAGCCATACATCTGTATCGCTCCCTTGTTCCATGCAAGGATATTTCCTTTCAGATCAGCCAGCATTATGGCGTCATTGGAATCCTCCAAAACGCTTGCCAGTCTCCGGATTTTAGCGGCCTGCTTGACCTTGTTTATATCGGTAAAGGTCATCACCACGCCGTCAATGACATTTTCAATTGTCCGGTAGGGCATTATTTTCACGGCATACCATTCATAGTTGTCGGAAAGGATTTCCATCTCTATCGTGTTAAGATCCTTAAGCACCTTTCCCGCGGCACCTGCGATATCAACCTGGGGAAAGCTGGTTTTAAGGTCATTGAGGGGTCTGCCGATATCCGTCGGAATCAGATTAATGATCCTTGCCGTGGCAGGGGTGTAACGTTTTATGCAAAGTCCGGTGTCCACAAATATGGAAGCTATTTCAGTCGCGGCCATGAGATTATTCATGTCATTGGTTGCCTTGGAAGATTCTTCAACTTTGTTTTGAAGTTCCGCGTTAACCGTGGCCAGTTCCTCATTGGTGGATTGCAGCTCTTCCCTGGAGGTCTCCAACTCTTCATTGGCGCTTTGGAGTTCCTCGTTGACCGACTGCAGCTCTTCATTATTTGATTTCAGTTCTTCATTTGAGGTCTCCAACTCCTCAATGGTTGCCTGGAGATATTCCCTGGTGGATTGAAGTTCATGTTCAAGATTTTGCAGCTCGGGAATCCGCTTTTTACCCTTTAATCCTCCGGGGGGGGGGGCGTCTGACGTGTTCGCGGAGGTTTTATCCTCAAAGACAACAAGCATGAACCCGGCGGCCAGACCCTTGTCCGTCATGGGTTTAACGGATATATCGACATTGTAAAAGGCATCGTTATATCTTATTCTGACACCCTTGCGGACGGTTTCCATTTTTTCATAAACCGTTTTATGAATGGTTGTTGCCAGATGATTTTTAAGCCCCTCGCGCGCCATATCCAGGATATTAAAACTGGGTTTGCCCGTGGGCGGCATCAGGTACCTGTCCGTATTGCCCACAAAATGCAGAATCTCATATTTATCATTGATGAGAACTCCGGCCGGGGCATATTTGTCAAGGATCAGCTTTTCAACCATAGCCTGTATCCCGGACACTGTCGCCGGTTTATTGTTCTCGCCGGATTCGGTACTTCGCCGCGCCCCATAATCAATTTCACGGGGATAATTTACAGACCTGAGCAGGTCCCCTTCTTTCCGTTTAAAGACTTTCCATTTTGAATTCAAAGGCTGAAACAGGTCAGCATAATCTCCGATGCTTTCCGATGTGCCCAGAAACAGCATCCCTCCGGGGTTTAAGGTGTAATGAAACATGGGGATGATCTTTTTTTGCAGGACATTGTCCATATAGATCATCAGATTCCGGCAACTCGCCAACTCCAGCCGGGAAAAGGGCGGATCTTTAACGATGCTTTGTATGGAAAAGGCAATCATATCGCGGATCTGTTTTTTGATCTTGAAACAACCTGCTCCTTTATTGAAATATTTATTTAACCGTTCCCGTGGAACATCAACGCCGATGCTCTCCGGATAAACGCCCCTGCGGGCGGTTTCCACGGCAGCCTGATCAATATCCGTCGCAAAGATCTGGATATTGAAGTGTTTTTTTATCCTGTCCATGGTTTCGGAAAGAGCCATGGCAAGGGAGTAGGCCTCTTCACCGGTTGAGCAGCCTGCAACCCAGCAACGGATGGCTGTATCAGGCTCCTTTTGACTCAATAATTTCGGAAGTTCCTTTTGTTCAAGCACGGCCCAAGCATCGGGATCTCTGAAGAAGCTCGTTACGCCTATGACCATATTTTTAAAGAGCGCGTCTATTTCCAAGGGGTTTGTCTGGATATATAGGATGTAATCGGATAATGTTTTTATCTGGTGGACTGCAAGCCGCCTTTCAATCCTTCGGCTTATGGTAGTTTGTTTGTAATGGGAAAAATCATGTCCGGTCGCGCTCCGGATCAGGGTAAATATCTTCTGTATCTGGTTTTTGATCGAGGGTTCCATAAGCTTGATCTTGCCGGGCGACTCAAGAAACGGGTGTTGCACATAACCCATAAGCGTCTCGTGCATCTTTTCAACCGGAAGGATAAAATCAACAACCCCGGTCTCGATGGCGCTCCTGGGCATGCCGTCGTATTTTGCCGTATCAGGCGCCTGTACCATTGCCATGCCGCCCTCGCCTTTGATAGCCTTGATGCCCAGAGTTCCGTCTGATGCGGTTCCGGACAAAATGATGCCGATGGCCTTTTCACCCTGGTCTTCTGAGAGAGATCTGAAGAAGAAATCAATGGGCATGTTGATAACGCCGTTTTTAACAGGTTCAAGCAGATGAAGCCTGCGGTTAAAAATAGCCACGTTCTTGCCCGGAGGATTCAGATATACATGGTTGGGTTCAAGCTTCATGGCGTCCTTGATTTCCCTGACGGACATTTTGGTGTGTTTATCCATAAGGGATGCCATTATGCTTGTGTGCTGAGGGCTCAGATGCTGGATAACAACGAACGCCATGTTGCAGTCGGGAGGCATGACGGAAAAAAAGTCATTAAGGGTCTCCAAACCGCCCGCGGACGCGCCGATGCCGACGATCGGAAAACCGGCGGCGTCTTTTGTTTTATGTTTTATTTTATGACCAGGGGCAACAGGCGCTACTGCATTGTGATTTTTCTTATTTGATTTTCCCTTAACAGGCATGGTTAATTCCTCCAATCAATAATTTTTAAATTCCTTCAATCTTCAATTTTCAATCCGAAAGGCACACGCGATTCCTTCCTTCAGCCTTGGCCCTGTAAAGGGCGTCATCAGCCATCTTAATTATAGAATCCGTATTTCCAATACAGTTTTCAACACAGGAAGCAATCCCGAAACTGGCCGTCACACTGACAGGGGCGGTTGAATTGTCGGGCAGATTTATCCTAAGCCCGGCTATCTCACTGCGCATTCTTTCAGTAATAAGTCCGGATTGTTCCCTGCTCGTGTCCGGCAGACAAATTATAAACTCTTCACCTCCATATCTCCCCACAAAATCGTAAGACCTGGAGACTTCCATTAATTTTACGGCAAATTTCCGCAGAACAAGGTCTCCGAACTGATGCCCATAGGAGTCATTAATCTTTTTGAAATGATCAATATCCGCAATTATCACGGTGAATCCCTTCTTATGCCTGACGCTCCTGTTGACCTCTTCTTCTAACCGCGCCATAAAGGCCCTTCTGTTCATGATGCCTGTTAAATAATCGGTGTTCGCGAGTTGTGTTATTCGCTGTTCCAGATTGATGATCCTTTCGCCTATCTTCACGCGGGATCTCAACTCCTGGTGGTCAAAAGGCTTTACTATAAAATCATCGGCGCCTGATTCCAGTCCCTCGATAATATCCCTTTTTTCCATTTTTGTTGTAAGCAGGATAAAATATGTATATTCGGTCTTTTCCATGGCTCGGATCTTTTCACACAGTTCAACGCCGTCAATGTTAGGCATCATCCAGTCGGAAATGACCAGATTAGGCGCACCAGGGTCCCGCATAATTTCCCATGCGCTTAAGCCGTCATTCGCGGATATTGCCTCATAGCCCCATTTTGTTAAAAAGCTTTCAAGGATGCGTCTCGATATCGCGTCATCCTCAACGATCATTACCTTCATATCACTGCTCCTTTAAAGCACGCTTCAACTCCGTTTCCAGCGTCTCAAGTTCCTTTTCAAGTTCTTTAAAAGCCTCTCCGGCGTTTTCCATTTTTCCCTCCTTGCCCATCTTCTCAAGCCTGTAAGCCGCATCAAAAGAACGCTTTGCGCCGAAATTTCCTACCGAGCCTTTCAGGGCATGGGCAGCCCTTTCCAGCGTGTATGGATCAGCATTAACAATCCCGTCATTTATCTTTGCAAGATTATCCGGCAGATCTTTTAAAAACATTTCAGAGATCTCCTTTAAAAGTTCCTTATTCCCATTCACCACATCCATTGCGCGCGACAAATTAAATATTTTCTCGGATGCCGGCTCTTTTTTCTCTGATTCCTTAAGGAGAACGTGTGACTTGCCCATGCTTTTCTCTGTTATTCTCTCAATAAGCTCAAAGAGCTCTTCCGGGTTTATCGGTTTTGTCAAATATTCATCCATTCCAGCCTCAATGCATAGCTCCCGGTCGCCTTTCATGGCGTGGGCGGTCATGGCAACAATAGAGACATGCGGCATGTCTTCTCTTTTTTCTCTTTCCCGGATAATCCTTGTGGCCTCGAAACCGTCCATCTCCGGCATCTGGACATCCATCAAAACCAGATCAAATTCTTCCTTTTCAAGGATTTTAAGCGCCTCCCTGCCGTTGCCGGCAAGCACGACATGATGCCCTCTTCCCTGTAAAAGCACCATGGCAAGTTTCTGGTTTACCTTATTGTCTTCGGCCAGAAGTATTTTAAGTCTCATCCTGGCCTCCTGAATCGTGTAGCGCGTGACAACCCGTGACTTCTTTTCGCCGGCATGCCCGATTGACATAAGGATCGTATCCAAAAGCTCAGCCTGTTTTATCGGTTTAATCAGGTATCCTGAAATCCCGGTTTCCATGCAGCGGATCGCGTCCCCCTTCCTTCCCAGAGATGTAAGCAATATAAGAGTTATGTCCTTGCCGAAAACGCTCTCCTTTATTTTTTTTGCAGTTTCAAATCCGTCTATCTCGGGCATCTGGAGATCAAGCAAGACAAGGCGATAGGGCTGTCCTGATTCATTCGCCTCTTTTACCCTGATAAATGCCTCGTTTCCATCCGCTGCTTCGCTTGGAACCAACCCCCATAAAGCAAGCATCTCCCTGAGAACCATGCGGTTCGTAGTGTTATCATCAACAATAAGCACCCTGGAACCGGTTAGCGCGATTTTTTTAATGCGGGACATAGGCTTTTGCTCTGCCCGGCTCTCTTTGAACCTGACGGTAAAATGAAAGACGCTCCCTTTGCCCGGTTCGCTTTTCACCCATATCGCCCCGCCCATCATCTCCACCAGTCTTTTAGAGATGGTCAAGCCCAAGCCGGTCCCGCCATATTTTCTCGTGATCGATCCGTCCGCCTGGCTGAAGCTCTCAAAAACAGTCTTAATTTTTTCCGGAGATATGCCTATGCCCGTATCGGTCACGGTAAAATGCAGCTGGATGTATCCGGCATCAGCCTGTTCTTCTTTTTCTACACGAATGACCACCTCTCCCTTTTCAGTGAACTTGATGGCGTTTCCGGCCAGATTAATAAGAATCTGCCTGAGTCTTGCCGGGTCGCCCGAAAGGGCCGTGGGAACATCCAGGTGGAGGTGGCAGACCAATTCCAGGTTCTTTTCCTCCGCCCTTATCACCAGGATATCCATGGCATTCTCCATGGTATTTCTGAGATCAAAACCGATCTCTTCAAGTTCAATTTTATTTGCCTCTATCTTTGAAAAATCGAGGATATCGTTTATGAGTGAAAGCAGGGAATCCGCCGATAACCTGGCCATCTCAATATATCCCCTTTGCGTCTTTGTCAGCTCAGTGCCGAGCGCAAGCTCCGTCATGCCGATTATTCCATTCATAGGGGTTCGTATCTCGTGGCTCATATTCGCGAGGAACTCGCTCTTCGCGCGGCTGGCCTCTTCAGCCTGAATGCGGGCATCAATTATGGCCTTTTCCGCCTCTTTCCTGTCGGTGATATCCCTGAGAAAATCTATTGTGACTGTTTTCCCCTGGTAATTGGTTAAAGTGCCTGAAATTTCGACATTGACCACATCACCATTTTTGCGTATACCCTTGAATTCAAACACGGAAGCTGCTATCCCTCCCTTTTCTCTTCGATGGGCGAATTGCGCTAGTTCATCCCGATCGTCGGGACTAACCGTTAAGCTTGCCGGTTTTCCAATCAATTCATCGGCGCTGTCATATCCGAATATTTCGATGTGTTTTGGATTCACATAAAGAAAATTACCTTCATGAATGATGCAGATTCCGTCATTGGAATGATTAATGATAGTCCTGAATTTTTCTTCGCTCTCCTTTAAAGCAGCCTCGGCGGTTTCACGTTTTTTTATCTCCTCTTCCAAGGTCTTCTTGCTGATAAAACATCTTTTCCAGAAATAAGCTATTCCAAAGGCAAATAAAACTCCTAAAACACTAAACATCAAAAACGTGATCCATAAAAACATTCCAAACCATACGAGGGCCGCGCAGGCTATGATAAAGGCGACAACAGACATAATTATTGGAAGGATGTCCCCATTCCTATTTCTTTGCTCCTGACACTCTATATTTTTTTCCATTAAATCTCCCTTGAAGCAAAGCACTATTGCCCGGAAATGGAATAAACAGGCATTGCAGCTTTCATCCCTTTAAGCAACCTTGATGATTCATCCTTTACATGGAATTCCGGACCCATTTTAATCTTGACGCTTTGTGTCGCCAGTATCTCCCCTGATGCGGCTTCGGTTGCAAGGCGCTGGGCTATGTTTACATCCACACCTAATACCGTATAATCGAACCTCCTTTGAGAACCCACATTTCCAAGAAATATCTCACCTGAACTGATTCCTATGCCAAGACCGATCTGATTGATCGCCTTATTTTCAGCCGCCCATTTCTCTTTCAACTTCTTAAATATTTTGCGCATCATTATCGCTGAACTTGCGGCTGAATTTTCAGGGCTCTCTAAGTGAATAGGCGCGCCAAAATAGGCAAGCAAGGCGTCGCCCATGAATTTGTCCAGAGTTCCATTAAATTTGAATACAATTTCACTCAGTAGATGATAAAATTCATTAAGAAACGCCCTGAGGGTTTCCAGCGAGAGGTTCTGGACCAAGGGTGTAAAATTCCTGATATCCGCGAATAAAACAGTGATTCTTTTTTTCTCGCCGACTCCCATAAGATCCTGTCCGTGTGAAATAAGGATATCGGCAACCTTTGGCGACACATACTGTTCCAGGATTGTGCGCATCCTGATCTTGTCAGCCTTTTCTTCCATGAAGCGTAGGTTTTCCAGGGCCATCACCGCCTGACCGCAGATAATGGAAAGCATCTCTATGTCGGATGAGCTGAAGGGAACGCCTATTCCTGTCTTGCTGATATTCAATACTCCCAGTTTTCGGTCCTTTGCCTTCAATGGAAATGAAATAGCAGCTATAATATTTTTGGACCTTAATAAATCGGCAAATTCAAGGTTCTCTTCAGGTCCTCCATTAAGTATAAGCGGTTCCCCTTTCTCAAAGACTTTTCCGGCGATCATTTCACCGGGCCTGATCCGGATATCAGGCATTATGTCCTCCTTCATGCCTCTAGCCGCTTTCACCCTGAGACAACCCTCCTTCTCGTCATAGATCATTATGGATATTCTCTGTGAACCGGTTTGTCTGTAAAGGGTCTCAATCAGTTCATTAAAAATCTCTTTTTCCGAATGTGAAGCTATGAATTTTTCACCAAGGCTGAATAGCGGAATAAGCGTCCTGAGCCGGGAATTTTCTTCTTTCAGTGCGGCTTTTTGAAAAGAGTCATTAACTATCTGTACAAGTTCTCTCGATGTAAAAGGTTTTCTTATAAAACTGCTGAAACCATGACCCATGGCCTCTATTGCCATATCCATGGTGCCGTGTCCCGTGATAAGCACACCGATGATATCGCGATGTTTCTCTTTTATGGCCATGAATGTCTCAAGCCCGTTCATCCCGGGCATCAGCATATCCGTGACAAGCATATCAAATCTCTCAGAAGAGGCTCTCGCCAATGCATCTTCACCTCCGTCTGCCGTGCTAACTAGATATCCTGCGCATGAGAGAGATTTCCTGCACAATCTCGTAATCATTCCTTCATCATCAGTTACTAGAATGTTTTTTATCGTCATAAATACCCCATACTTTCTCACCGATATCCATAGCAATCTGATAAACCTGAAGCTCCTCTAATTTCATTCAACATTCCTCCGCAATAAATAACTACAAATAACAATCCCTAACAATCCCTAACAATCCCTGACTATTGCCTGACTGTTTTTCCTGACCATCCATAACTATTTGTTTCCTTTCGGACACCGGCAATATAACGAAAAAAACACTCCCTTCCCCCAACTTGCTCTTAACCCGGATGACTCCCCCACTGGCCCTGACTATCCTGTGGCTTACCCATAGTCCAAGCCCGACCTGACTGATCTCCTTTTTAGTGGAGAAAAAAGGCTCAAATATCCGCGGAAGATCTTCAGGATATATGCCCGAACCGTTATCCTGAAAAGCTATAAATATATTGTCTCTTCTGTGTTCGGTGCTGATTTTAAGACAAGGCTGTTTTACACCCCTGTTATCTTCTTCACGATGAGATTTATAGGTTCCGGACATCGCGTTCAGTGCGTTATTGATAAGGCTTAAAAAGACATGTTCCATTTCATTCCGGTTTACTTCAATAAACGGAAGTCCATCTTCCAGATGAAGATCGAGACTTATATCCAAAGCCTGCATTCTCCCTCTAACAAGCAGGATGGTTTTGTTGATCAATGTGTTCAAATCCGTTAAGTCTCCCGATTCGGATCTATTGTCTGCAAAATCCAGAAGGCTCTTGATAATATTGCCTGCCCTGACAGCTTGATCCCTGATTTCTTCAAGGTGTTTAATTTTTTCATTATCATCCAACGAATAAGAGAGCAGAAGATCTGCACACCCCAGAGTTACCATGAGAGGATTGCTCAGTTCATGAGCAACATTCACTGAAAGTTCACCAAAGGCGGTCATCCTGGCGGAGTATAAGAGATGTGCCTGGGCCTTTTTCTGGGAAATTAACGCCGCTTCAAGCCTGCGGTTCGATCGCTGAATATCCTCATAAAGTTTGGCGTTTTCAATGCCGGAACCGGCATGGCGCAGCAATGTCTGAAGAAACAGGATCTCCTCATCCTTGTAAGGCGCCTGGCCAATGTCTCTGCCCAGGACAAGCAAGGCTATGGGCTTTCCTTTAATCATAATGGGCAGATATAAAAGCCTGGGGCATTGGATATCCGGTACATTAAGGTCTTTCATGGAGCCGTCAAGTTCAATATCTTCAATCCGGACAGGAGACTTTTTTTCGAACACGCGTCCGGCAATGGATATTTCAGTATCCATATTTATATTTTCTTTCATATCCAGTTCCACGCCACTAACCGCCGCGACCTCAAGCATCGGGGATTTTCCTTTTTGTATGGCCATATATCCGGCCCTTGACCCTGAATCGTTTATTGATCTCTCAAGAATAAGCTCTGCTATCTTTTCTATATTAATGGTCTTTGAAACTGCCTCGCCGATCTCATTTAAAGTAGAAGCCTGTGCCACCTTTATGCTCAGTTGTCTGGCTGTATCTTCAAGTTTATCCAGGGTGCGGTTGAATGTATCGGCAATGATTGCAAGTTCCTTTGTGTTTCCTTCCTTTTGAATCTTTATTAAAGCGCCTCCTTCCGATTCCTCCATTGACGAGGACAGTTGTTCAATATGTTCCGCCATCTTTCTGAAGACAATGAATCCCTCAAGGATCAAAATCAGGGCCAGTGCTATTAGAGAAGCCGGCAGGGCGCTATTCAAGTTCCCCATATTGAAATAGATAAAGGCAAACACGATAAAAGGTATTGCAGTCAGGCAGGAAAAAATGACCTTCATGCTTTGACGCACACCTCTGAGTGATTTGTAATCCGATTGGGCTGAGGGTCCTGATATTTTATCAACCATGACTTATCCTCAATTCGAAGAAAACACGGAATCAAATTCCCCTGATGATATAACACTGATACAGGCGTCTACAACTTTCGGGTCATAAGACGCCCCTTTTCCTCTTCTGAGCTCATCCAATGCTTTTTCTTTTCCCAACGCCGGCCTGTACGGTCTATGAGAGGCCATTGCCTCAAACACATCAGCTACAGCAAGAATCCTTGCTTCCAGCAGAATGCCGTCTTTCCCTTTCAGCCCCTGTGGATAACCTGATCCGTCCAGCCTTTCGTGGTGTTGAAGCACTATTACGCTTAACGGCCATGGAAAATCAATGTCCTTTAATATGTCATAGGCAGCCTGCGGATGGATCCTCATAAGGCTGAACTCGATATCCGTCAATTTACCGGGTTTTGAAAGGATCTCTGACGGGACTGCGATCTTCCCGAGGTCATGGATCAACCCTGCAAGGCGTATGGATTCAACCTGATCCTCCGGCAAGGCCATCTCTATTGAAATAGCCCTGGCCAGATCCGCTACACGCTGCTGGTGTCCGGCGGTATAGGGGTCCCTTGTTTCAACAGTCAAAGATATGGCATGAATTATGCCATCAGTGATTTTTTCAAGCCTTTTCATCGCCTTTTGAACCTCCTTTGTCCTTTTGATAATTGTCATCTCCATATTGACGATGTTCAAACGGTTATTGATTTCAAGCGACCTGCGTCTTAATGCATTGGAGATATTGATCATCAGCTCATTGGGCCTGAAGGGCTTGATAATGTAGCCATAGACGCCCATTTCAAGGGCGATTTCCGCCAGGTCCGAATCATCACTGCCTGTAACCATAATGATCGCCGTCTCAGGGTATGTCTCTGACACATATTTTACAAACTCCATGCCTGATTCGCCAGGTAGATTCACATCGCACAAGATCATGGCTATGTCCTGCATCTTCATTATTGACTTTGCCTCGGTTGTGTCAGAAGCGGTGTGGTAAGGGTATCCATTGCACTTTAATAGTCGCCCGATCGTTCGCTGGATTGTTTTTTCATCATCCAGAACCAATATATGTGTTTCCTTTGAATTCATTTCCTTCAGGTATAACATTTCCATTTTAATTGCCCCGCCAATGTATTTTGTACTTTCATTATTTTACCAATCTTAAAATAAACTTCATCAGCCTGATTTAACACTGCCTTTGCGGTTTCAATAATACTAAGATGAATTATATTCGAATCCGCACGGCTTGATAATAGGGAAATCGCCAGGTCTCGTTCCCTGAATCGTCTGATGGCATCACATATCGCTTCTTCGGCCTCATCCAGAATAGTGATTTCCTCTTCCAGTTTTATTATCTTCTGCTTTAGCTTGCTTGTCTCTGGTTCCATTATTACTCTCCTTGATAAGCGCTTAACGTTTCTTATGATTGATGATTGTTGACTAGTTAACTTGTTAATTGGTCCATCCGGTCATCAGTCAACAAGTTAACCAATCGACCAGTCAACAAATCCAATATTTAACTTAATCGACAAGTCAACTATTCAACCAATCTTCAATTCCATCAATTTTCATTCCTCCAGCACTTCCCTTATCTTTTTCATCAAATTGCTCGTAGAAAAAGGTTTCTGAATAAAGGGCAGTTCTTTTTCAAGAATTTTATTATACACAATAGCATTATCCGTATAGCCTGACATATATAGAATTTTTATTTCCGGCCTTGTCTTTTCAAGCTGATACGTCAGTTCTCTGCCCCCCATCTCAGGCATAATTACATCAGTCAATGCCAGATGAATCGCTCCATGGTGTTCCGCTGAAACGCGAAGTGCCTCATTTCCGTTTGCAGCGCATAACACCATGTACCCGCAAATTTTTAAAACTTTCGCAACCGCCTTCATGAACATTGGATCATCCTCAACCAACATGATCGTTTCCGATCCGTGCAATAATTCCCTCGGTCTTTTATCCGGTTTATTCTGTTCAGACCCGGCCTTTTCAACGCGAGGCAAATAGATCTTGAAAGTCGTACCGGTTGCCGGCTCACTATAAACCCATATGAAACCATTGCTCTGTTTCACAATCCCATAGACTATGGAAAGACCAAGACCTGTTCCCTTGCCCTTTTCTTTGGTAGTGAAGAAAGGTTCAAAGATGTGTGACTGTATCTCATGTGACATGCCTGTTCCTGTGTCGTTTACGGATATCATTTCGTAATGACCCGGTATCGCGGAAAAATGAAACGCGGTATATTGTTCATCCAGTTCCACGCTCGCGGTCTCTATGGTAAGCCTTCCTCCTTCAGGCATGGCATCCCTGGCGTTCACGGCAAGATTCATAATGATCTGTTCAACTTGTCCGGGGTCTGTCTCCACCAGGCCAAGATTCGGAGATAGTTTTGTTTCCAGCTTAATGTCTTCATTGATGATCCTTCTCAGCATCTTATCCATTTCGCGCACCACCTCATTTAAATTAATTATCTCAGGCTGAAATACCTGCTTTCTGCTGAAGGCAAGGAGTTGACGGGTAAGGATGGCTGCCTTTTCACCGGCCAGTTTTATATCTTCTATCAGTTCTCTTAATGTGGCTTCCTTTCCTCCGGCGCTCATAAGGGCTATATCCGCGTTTCCAATGATGGTTGTCAGCAAATTATTGAAATCATGGGCTATGCCCCCGGACAACCTTCCTATGGCCTCCATCTTTTGGGATTGCCATAGCTGCTCTTGCAGTTTCTTTTTCTCATCCTCCGATTCTATATTGTAAAGGGCAAAGGCGATGTCTTCTCCTAATTCCTGAAATAACGATTGCTCCTGCAAGTCTTCGGCAAAGGCGTGAGGCACGGAGGCGTTGAGGATTCCGTAGGTCCTTCCATTCTTTTCAAGCCTTACACAAAAAGCGGCATTTCTCTTATAAATGATTGAGAGGGGACACTCAGCGCATTGGGCAAACACATCATTGACAATGACGATCCCGGGCCTTGCCAGGGCCGTCTTCGCGCATGAGGGAAGATCGCCCCTGTCAATTATCTCTTTCAAGGCATTGGATGACTTTCCAAATCCGGATTCCGAGAGGCTGCCGGGCCTTCCGGTTTCATCCATGGTCACGATCCATATACTGTCGATACCCCTTGCAGTCACAAGGTTATCGCAGGCCCCCTGTATCATCCGATCCCTGTCCTTCTCCTTGATTATAAGCTGGTTCACATGACGGATGGCCCGGAGGACTTCGTTAAGATGCTTCTCTCTGTCTTCAGATTTTTGTCGCGCCTGTACTTCTTTTTCCAATTGCAACATCTTCTGCTCGATTTTTCTCACCAATCGTTCGTTATAAAGCTTGAGTATCTCCTCTTCCTGTGCCGGCATCAGCGTCGAGACAACACCGCTGCGGGAAGTAGCTGTCACATCCCTGATAGCCGCCATAAACACATCCGGCTCGCAGGGCTTTTGGATAAATCGGTCCGCGCCGATCTTGAGGGCCAATTCCTCATCCTGGGACCCGGTATATGTGGCTGTGCATATAATAAACGGGATGTGGCGCAGTGCCTCGTCTGTCTTGACTTTTCGACACAACTGAAAACCGTCCATAACCGGCATGAGGATATCGCTGATAATCAACTCAATCCCACCCTCCCTGAGCTTTTCAAGGGCCTCGGCGCCGTTTGCAACCGATTGAACATCATGTCCATTTCCTTTGAGCAGGCTCTCCAGTAGATACCTGTTATCTTCTCTGTCGTCCACGATGAGGATATTCATGATATATCTCCCAGATATTTCCGGATCTCTCCGGCAAAGGTTCCCGGGGCAATAGGTTTTTCGATGTAACCGGTTGCGCCGGCAGCCAGTATCCGTTCCCGATCTCCCACCATTGCAAATGACAATAAACCAATGGAAAGGTTTAATACTGATTGTAAAAAATAAGCGGTGTTCCTGTCCTTTATCATCATTAATTCCTTTTTGATCGCTTCTTCATTCTTCAATCATTTCGATCTTCAATCATCCTTTCCCATCACTTCCCTCACCTTCTTCTTCAAGCCATGCGTTGTAAAAGGTTTCTGGATAAAGGAGATCCCTTTTTCAAGGACTCCATCATGCACAATGGCATTATTAGTGTATCCTGACATATAAAGGATCTTTGTTTCCGGCCTTTTCTTTTCAAGCCGGTTCGCCAGTTCCCTGCCTCCCATGCCGGGCATGATTACATCGGTCAGGACCAGGTGAATTGATCCTTCATGTTCATCCGAAACACGCAGGGCTTCATTGCCATCGACAGCGGACAAAACCGTGTATCCGCAACTGTTGAGGACTTTAGTAACCGTCTTCATTATCAACGGATCATCCTCAACCACCATGACCGTTTCCGTTCCCGCGGATGATTCCTGCGTTCTATTGTCCGGCTCTGCCTGACCCTGAACTGTCTTTTCAACACGAGGCAAATAGATCTTGAAAGTCGTGCCGGTTGCCGGTTCACTGTATACCCATATATAACCGTTGCTCTGCTTAACAATTCCATAAACTATGGAAAGCCCAAGCCCTGTTCCTTTACCCTGGGGTTTGGTAGTGAAGAAAGGTTCAAAAAGATGAGACTGCACTTCCTTTGACATCCCGATTCCTGTGTCGCTTACTGATAACATCTCATAACGCCCGGGAATCATGGGAGTACGTAGCCGGACAGACTCCTCATCAAGGTCCACGCTTGCGGTCTCGATAGTAAGCCTTCCGCCCTTAGGCATGGCGTCCCTGGCATTTACGACAAGGTTCATAATGATCTGTTCCACTTGCCCCGGGTCCGTCTCCACCATGCCGAGATCCGGATAAAGTATCGTTTCCAGATCAATATCCTCGCCTATCAGACGTCTCAACATATTATCCGTTTCATGCACCACCTCATTGAGGTTAAATATCTGGGGCTGAAGGATCTGTTTTCGGGAGAAGGCCAGGAGCTGGCGTGTCAGTATAGCCGCCTTTTCGCCTGCAAGCTTTATATCTTCTAAAAGCTCCTTAAAGTCATCATCATGGCCTCCTTTCATAAGTCTCAGAAGAGCGATCTCTGAATTTCCTATGATGCTCGTCAACATATTGTTGAAGTCATGGGCAATGCCCCCGGACAATCTTCCTATGGCCTCCATCTTCTGTGATTGCCATAACTGTTCCTTCAGTTTCTTCTTTTCATCCTCGGTCTTTTTTCGTTCCGTAACGTCTATTATAAAGGTAGCGCTAAAAGGACCCCCTTCCATGGAAATTCTCGGGGTCGTAACTACATCAGCGTATATGATTTCGCCGGATTTTTTAAAAAATGGTATAGCCCGATTTATCATTGACTTATCTTCCTGTTCGGCTGCCTCAAACTCAGGGATGAGCCTTTCCAATACATCATCAGAATGAATATCTTCGATCGTCATCAGACTAAGTTCATCTTCAGTATATCCAAGCATCTGACACATAGCCGGATTGGTGTATTTAATCTTTCTTGTCCGGTTTTCCATGATAAAGATGCCCTCTGCAGCGCCTTCAAAGATCGCCCGGTATCTTGCCTCTGAGTCAATTAATTCCTTTTGCATTTTGCAGCGGGTTTCTTCCATTTCGATATTGTAAAAGGCAAAAGCGATATCGCTCGCGACTTCTTTATAAAGACTCTGCTCCTCTTTGTCATTGGAGATATCATCAGGAATGGAGACCCCCATGAAACCATAATTCTTCCTGTTATGTTCAAGCAGAGCGACAAAAGCGCCATGGTATTTTGGGTTATCCAGAAGAGGACAGGTCCCGCAGATGCACTGCACGTCTTCAATTACCGCAATGCCCGATTTGTCCGCAAGGGCCCTCTTTGTGCATAAAGGCCATTCTCCTCTTTTAATTGATTCCGCCAGATACAGTTGACTTTCATTAAGTCCGTTTCCTGTCAGATTTATTAATTTCCCCGCTTCATCCACCATTGCAACCCAGACACTGTTGTACCCCCTGCCGGACACAAGGATAGAGCAGGCTTTATTGATAAGCGCATTCCTGTCTTTCTCCATCGTGATGAGTTGGTTTACGCCTCTGATTTTTATCAGGATGGCGTTCAGCCTTCTCTCCCTTTCTTCTCCTCGCCTGCGCTCAATAATTTCCTTTGAAAGTTCAGACGTCCTTTCCTGTACCCGTTTCTCAAGTTGTTCGTTTAATGATCTTAGCTCATCCTGCACCTTGGTCAGTTCAGAATTACGCTGTACCGCAGCTTCGTAGGTGGAAAGGAGTAGACTGAGCATTTGTTGTTGATCTGCCGTGATAAAACGTCTTTTTCCGGCGATGAGGACTTCTACTCCCATCCTCACGCGTTCGGTCTTTCTGAGTCTGCTGCCGGCAAGTATTTTTGATATGATTGAAAGGATATATTCTTCATTATACGGTTTTGTAATAAAATTATCGGCCCCGCAGGCCAGACCTTCAAGGACATCCTCCGAACTCATAAGGGATGTCAACAGTATGACCGGTATTTCCCAGGTGCTTTCATCAGATTTAATCTCTTTGCACAGTTCGTATCCGTTCATCCCTGGCATGACGATATCCGATATTATCAGGGTCGGCTTATGCCCGGCTAGATAAGCCAGGGCCTGTCTTCCATTGCCTGCGACCGTTACACTATAATCCTCCAGCTCAAGAAGATATTTCAGCCGCTCTGCCTGGGTGGGACTGTCTTCAACAATAAGGATTTCAGTTTTTACCCGGTTTGAATCTGTCATGAATGTTATTTATATCCCTCCATTTTCATTTTTGATAAAACAGAAAGAAAATCCGCAATGCCTTCAGGCGGAAGAACATATGTCGCAGCATTGATTTTAATTGCTTCGCCCGGCATGCCGTGCACGACGGAGCTTTCCATATCCTGGGCGATGGTGATCGCACCTTTATCTTTCATGACCTTTAATTCATCCACCCCGTCCCTTCCCATGCCTGTCAGCAATATCCCCACAGCCCGCGGCCCCAAGACCTGCGATACGGAACGAAAAAGGGCCGCAACCGAAGGCCTCAGACCGTTTTCAGGCGGCCGGTCGCTGAGCACGATGCGCGGACCTGCCGCTATTTCCATGTGGAAACCATCCGGGGCAATGTAAACGTGACCCGGCAATGGATAACCGCTATGCGATGCGATGTGGATGGGGATGGAGGAGGCATTGGCAAGCCATTCCCTGAAACCTTCAACGAATCCCCTGGCAATATGCTGAACAATGAGCGCCGGAAATGTCAAATCATGGGGCAAGCCTGAAAGAATCCTTTGCAGGGCTGGCGGACCTCCTGTGGATGCTCCGATTGCAGCGATCTGTATATCCGATATGGCCTCAGGCGCTTGAGGAACAACTGGTCGCGATAACGTATTTTCTCTTGTCCTTTCTGATGTGCGTCTCACTACCTTGATCTCGGACATCGTTTTCACAGTACGGATCAAATCCCTGGAGGCCGCATCGTAATCAGGATGACCGATTCCCGGCGGACGCAGGATCACCGCCAACGTCCCGGCCTCCATGGCGCGGAATGTTGAGCTTACCTCTTTTGATCTGGTGCTTGAGCTCACAATGACGATGGGCGTAGGCACGGTCTCCATGATTTTCCGGGTCGCTTCAAATCCGTCCATTATCGGCATATGGATATCCATTGTAATGATATCGGGACGTTCCAAATTTACCAGGTCAAGGGCTTCCAGACCATTTTCTGCAACGCCGACCACCTCAATTTCCGGATCAGACGCAAAGATGTACGCCAGGAATTCTTGAGCCACGGGTGAATCTTCCACTATCAGCACTCGGATCATTTATGCCTCCTCGTCTAAATCAGCCTTTTGACTACTTCCAGCAAATTGCTCTGATCAAAGCTGCTTTTCACAATATAGGCATTCGCGCCGACGTCTATGCCACGCTCGCGATCCTCGCGCGATTCGAGGGCTGTAACCAGAACCACCGGCAACTCGCCAAGTCTTTTATTGTCGCGGATACTTACCGTGAGTTCAAAACCGCTCATCCTCGGCATATCAACATCCGATACAATCAGGTCGAATTCGCCTGAACGGAGTTGCGTAAAGGCATCCACGCCATCAACTGCTGTTGCAACCTCATACCCGGCGGATTCCAGGATATTTTTAAGCAGCATACGTGCTGTAATCGAAT
>Ga0153915_10000694_pt1 | contig 31105 bp, 22 predicted proteins | sample Opewatmetagenome_2_FD_107003 | JGI IMG/M metagenome (GOLD analysis project Ga0153915, IMG submission 107003) | Freshwater wetland microbial communities from Ohio, USA - Open water 3 Core 3 Depth 3 metaG | ecosystem: Environmental > Aquatic > Freshwater > Wetlands | place: USA: Ohio, Lake Erie... | reverse complement strand
TATTGTTAAAAAACTTTTGGATGCAGCCAAGGATAGCCGCAATCACAGGTATTCCGCCTCTGCCGGCATCCCGAAATTACGGCTTGCCATCTGTGACTGGTATAAAAGGCATTATAACGTGGAACTGGATCCCAATGAGGAGGCCATAGCGACGATGGGCGCAAAGGAGGGCCTTGCCCACCTGGTGCTGGCTACAGTAAGCCCTGGCGATGTTGTATTCGCGCCTAATCCGACCTATCCGATCCATCCCTATTCAGTGATAATAGCAGGAGGCGACCTTCGAAGCATCCCTATAGGACCGGACAGGGATTTTTTTGAGGACCTGCTTGCCGCGACCAAGCTGACATGGCCTGCTCCAAAGATGCTTATTATTTCCTATCCCCATAATCCGACCACCTCTGTGGTCGACAGGGAGTTCTTTGTAAAGATCGTCGATTTCTGCCGCGAGCACAAGATGATGGTCATCCATGACTTCGCATACGCAGACCTGGTCTTCGACGGCTATAAACCTCCCAGCTTCCTGCAAATACCGGGTGCCAGGGATATCGGCGTGGAATTGTACAGTCTTTCAAAGAGCTATTCCATGCCCGGGTGGAGGGTCGGTTTCTGTGTGGGCAACAAAAAGATGGTAGCGGCCCTGAAGAGGATAAAGAGCTACCTTGATTACGGGATGTTCCAACCCATCCAGATAGCCGCCATTATCGCGCTCAATGGCCCTTATGGTTGTGTCGACGATGCCGTCGAGATATATCGCAAAAGGCGCGATGCCCTTTGTGACGGTCTTTCCCGCGTTGGATGGAAGATAGACAAGCCCAAGGGGACCATGTTTGTATGGGCAAAGATACCGGAACAATACAGGGAGATGGGTTCCGTGGAATTTGCCAAGATGCTCATAAGAAAGGCCAGGGTAGCTGTTTCGCCCGGCATGGGTTTCGGGGAATACGGCAATGATTATGTGAGGTTCGCCCTTGTGGAAAACCCCCACAGGACAAGACAGGCCATCAAGGGCATCAGGCAGATACTGTAGATGTATCCATGCTGTCAGGTCAGCCTTCAGCAAAACCGGTAATAGGACCTATCTGAAGGCTGACAGCTCCATGCGGATTGAATATAATTGATGGAATCAAATAACCGGATGTGTTTATAAACAATGGCGATTAAAGAGGTGTTTATGCAACAGATAAACGTAGGAATTATTGGATTCGGGACAGTCGGGGCCGGGACAGTTGAAGCGCTGATAAACAATCGGGAAACAATATCCAGCAGGGTCGGCTCGGAGATTGTTATAAAGAGGATCGCAGATCTGGACCTTGATTCGGACAGGGGCATTTCCCTTCTCCCCGGCATTCTCATCAAGGACGCGGACGCTATTATCAATGACCCTGAGATTCATATTGTTGTTGAACTGATCGGCGGGCTTAAAAAGGCCAAGGAATTTATCCTGGCTGCACTTAAAAATGGCAAGCATGTGGTCACGGCCAATAAGGCCCTGCTGGCTGAATATGGCAGCGAAATCTACAGGACCGCAGAGGAAAACAGGGTCAGCATCGGTTTTGAGGCCAGTGTGGGAGGGGCCATACCTGTCATACGTTCCATCAAGGAAGGTCTCTCAGCAAACAATATCAAGACAATTATGGGCATCGTTAACGGCACATCAAACTATATCCTGACCCGCATGACACAGGACAGCCTTCCCTACGATCAAGCCGTTGAAGGCGCAGTGAGATTGGGCTACGCCGAAGATCCTCCTACCCTTGATGTTGACGGAACGGATGCCGCTCATAAGCTGGCGATCCTTATATCCGTGGCCTTTGGCGTCCCTGTGCCGTTTAAAAGCATTTACAGGGAAGGCATCGACCGGTTGACCCCTGATGATATCAACTTTGCGCGTGATTTCGGATATAATCTTAAGCTCCTGGCAATTGCACGGAACAAGGAGGGCAAGATCGAGGCAAGGGTCCATCCGACCATGGTTCCCAGAAATCATATCATGGCCAATGTCAACGAGGCCTATAATGCAATATATGTGGAAGGAGATTTTTCCGGGCCCAGCCTTTACTATGGCCTTGGGGCAGGAAGACGGCCGACAGGCAGCGCTGTGGCCTCTGATATCATCTCCATGGCAAGACAGATGAACAGCGGGGCTGTAACATTAATGCCGCCTCTTGCTCATGCCCGGGTTCGCAGCAATATCAGCATGCAGGGGATAGAAGAGCTGAATACGCCCTATTATTTCCGGTTTTCCGCCGTTGACAAACCGGGGGTGCTTTCAAAGATTTCCGGCGTACTTGGCGAAAATAATATAAGCATATCATCAGTAATCCAGAAAGGCCGGGGTGAAAAAGGCGCGGTCCCGATTGTAATGCTCACCCACGAGGCAAAGGAAAAAAATGTGACCAGGGCTTTGAATGAACTGGCCGGGTCAGACATCCTCATGGACAGCACGATGATGATTAGGGTGGAACAGGGATAAAAAATAGGGCACAAGGCAAAGAAAAAATTTGAAATATCAAATTTCAAATTTGAAACATCCGATCTTCCCTTGAGCCCTGCGCCCGCCTATTCATAAAAATTCAATATGCGTATTTGAGCTGATTAGGATGGTTAGATAACATGACTTCTAATAAAACAAAATACATCGTACTTGTGGGAGACGGCATGGCCGACTATCCCTTGAAGGAACTGGGGGACAGGACGCCCCTTGAGGCGGCAAATACGCCCAACATGGACCGCATCGCATCATGCGGAATCGGTCTTGCCGGAACAGTGCCCGCAGGCATGGAGCCGGGGAGCGATGTTGCAAACCTCTGTCTCCTCGGCTATGATCCTGCGCTTTATCAATGCGGGAGGTCCCCGCTTGAGGCCGCCAGCATGGGCGTATCCCTTACGGAGACCCAGGTCGCCTTCAGGATGAACCTCGTGACCCTTGACCGGAGACCTGACGGAAAGATCATCATGGCAAGCCACAGTTCAGGCGACATCACAACCGGGGAGGCAGGGATCATTGTGGAATCCCTGAAAAAGGAGATGGAGACCGAGCATATAGACATCTATCCCGGCGTGGCATACCGTCATCTCCTCGTGTGGGACAACGGCCCGGAAAAGGCAGCCACTATCCCTCCTCATAACGTCCTTGATCAGGATATGTCCTCTTATCTTGATGAAAGGACGGATGATCCTGTCACAGGGCTTATCCGGAGGTCATGGCCTATCCTTAAGGATCATCCTGTTAACACAGAAAGAAAAAAGGCCGGGAATAGGTCGGCCAATTCCATCTGGCTGTGGGGCCAGGGCAAGGCGCCCCGGATACAGCCTTTTATGGAGAGATTCGGGCTGAAGGGCGGCGTGATATCTGCTGTGGATCTTATAAAAGGCATAGGCGTTTACCTTGGCTTCAGGCCTATTCATGTGGAAGGCGCGACCGGGTATATTAACACCAATTACCGCGGCAAGGCTGAGGGGGCGCTTAAAGGTCTGGAAGACCTTGATTTCATGCTGGTGCATGTAGAGGCCCCTGACGAGGCAAGCCACAACGGCAATTGCAGAGAGAAGATACAGGCCATAGAGTCATTTGACAGGGACGTGGTGGGTACAGCCCTTGAAGGATTAAGGAAGTTTGACGATTACAGGATCATGGTGATAAGCGATCATTTCACGCCCATAATAAAAAAGACACACATAGCCGATCCAACGCCATTTGCATGGGCCTCAAGAAAAGGGCTGGAATCGCCTTCCGGAAAAACCTCATTTACTGAAAGGGCGGCAAGAGACAGCGGCATCTTCTTTAAAAAAGGCCATGACCTGATGCCCTCTTTTCTCAGCCTGGAGAATGATAAAATCTAACCTGCTTTGTGATTCGTAAATGGAGGTTAAAAAATGTCTATCAGACTTAGGGCATTTATTGATATTATCCTCTTTTTTTTCATGATAGCTGTTTCAGTTTATGCTATCCAGCGTGCTGTCATCTATGCCAGTTTTTTGAAAATCGAACATAACGAGACAACGGAGAATATCCGAAGGGTGATGAAATCGATTGACCGCGAAATATATCACCTGGATAAACTGTGCCGTGACCGGGCGCAATGGACCGACAGTTATAATTTTATAGACAGTCTTTCTGAAGATTACATTGCAGATAATCTCCTGTATGAAACATTTAAAAACAATAATATTAATTTGATCTTCTATTTTAAGAATGACGGGGCTGTTTTATGGGGAAAGGCATATGACCTTGAAAAAGGGGCTTCCGTAGTTATTGATTTTCTGAAAGATAACAGATTAGATCCTTCACATCCGTTAATCTCTCTAAGCTCCCCTAATGGAGATGATAAAAGCAAGATTAAAACAGGAGTGATCGACACATCTCAAGGTCCCATGATCTTTGTTACCCGTCCGATCCTGCATTCCAATGGTTCAGGCCCGGCCAAGGGCATGCTTGCCATGGGCCGTTTTATCAACAAGACGATGATAGATGCCCTGAAAGATCAGACCAGAATAGATTTCGAAATAGGTTATCCCCTCGGTGAAGAGAAGATCAGAAATATAAAAGGTAAAATGGCTGCCAATATTGAGCAGGATCTTACCTTCTATACTGTTGACCGGGATCAGTTCACGGATGTCAAAACCTTATATCCCGATGTTTACGGCAATCCCGTATTCTCAATTTATTACATATTTGCAAGGGAGATTACTAAACAGGGCATGACAAGCCTCTGGTACGCGTTGCTTCTTTTCATATCCGCCGGATTGATTATTTCTTTTATAATGAACCTGCGGCTTCAGTACAATTTCATCAGACCGTTGCAGCGATTGACAGATCATGTCTTGAGATATGAGAATGAAGAGTCCTATCCAGTCCGGCTTAATCTCGATCGCAGGGATGAGATAGGGACCCTGGCAAAAAGTTTTGATATCATGATGCAGACCATTCATGAACGCACTGAAGAGCTGAAGACGGCCAATGAGAAACTGACGCAGCTTTCACAGATTGATGGTCTGACAGGGATCGCTAACCGCCGCATGTTCAATGAATCCATAGCAAAGGAATGGCGGAGGATGGCCCGTGAAAAAGGCTATTTGAGTCTGATCCTGGCTGATGTGGACTTTTTCAAAAAATATAATGATATTTATGGACACCAGATGGGAGATGACTGTCTTGTGGAGGTGGCCCGTACAATAGCACAGAGTGTCCACCGTCCGGAAGACCTGGGCGCCCGTTACGGCGGAGAAGAGTTTGCAGTCATACTGCCTAATACAGACGAAAAAGGCGCATTTTTTATTGCCGAAAAAATCCGTACGACGTTAATGGAACGGAATATCGAACACAAAGGATCCAATATAAACCCCTCAGTTACAATGAGTCTCGGTCTCTGCACAGTCTTACCGCAGCAGGGCGATGAAATAAGCGACTTCATAAGAAATGCGGATCATGCATTATACTTTGCCAAAGAGACGGGACGAAACCGGACAATGATCTTCGGTCAGTACCCCGAGATCCTGCCGTTACCCAAATAGGTCTGAAGACAAATTACTTTAGCTTTATGTGGTTATTTACCCTGTTAACGCCTGTGACTGACTGTGCTAAGGTTGTTGCCAGTTGCCTCTGTTCAGAGGTCTTTACAGCGCCGGCAAGAGTAACTTCTCCCTTAAAGGTCGTTACCGATATTGTAAAAAGGCTCAGGATATTATCAGTCGCTAATTTTGCCTTTATTTTTGTAGTGATTGCAGAGTCGTCCACCACATTGCCGGCGGAGCGCCCGCCCGGCGTTTGACATGCCTGTGGCGCCAGGCAAACAAATAAAAGAATTCCAACTATAATTGCGTTTAAAATGACTTTCATGGACATTCTCCTTTTCTTCAGACTTCAACGATCTTAATGCCGAGTCTGCATTAAAAATCTTTTAACCTTTAAGAACGCTAAAAACAATAGAGAAAATCGACAACATCAGGTCAAAAGATACTAAATTGTTGCATGTAAATTGGAAGGACTACAATAATGTGCTTTTTTCAACAGCTGACATTTGCATTCCATGACTATAAGACATTGATTATAAAACCTAAACTTGAAAATAAGACTATTGGCATACCTATTGCTATTCAATAGGTCAATATATCTTCCAGCAGGAAGTGTCATGGAATTTTGATAATATTGATGAATAATATTTTTGATAATGATAAAATCAATTACAGAGCAATAAATATTTATCATAAAGGAGAGAGTTTTATGGCCGACATTAAAACACCAAAGGATGTGCTTGAATTAATTAAAAAGGAAAACGTGAAGATCGTGGATCTGCGTTTTATGGATTTCCCCGGATTGTGGCAGCATTCCAGTTTTCCTGTGGGGGTCATTGACGAGGACACCTTCGAGAAAGGCAAAGGTTTTGACGGTTCTTCGATTCGCGGATGGCGGGCGATTAATGAGTCCGATATGCTGATCAAGCCCGTTGCTTCAACGGCATTTATAGATCCCTTCATGGAAACCAAGACCCTGGTCATGATATGCAACATATGTGATCCGGTTACAGGAGCCGATTACACCCGCGATCCGCGCAATATCGCCCTCAAGGCTGAAAACTACCTCAAGACCACGGGCGTTGCCGATACAGCTTATCTGGGCCCTGAGGCTGAATTCTTTATTTTTGACGACATCCGTTGCGACACAAACTCCCATGAGTCCTATTACCATATTGACAGCAATGAAGGCATCTGGAATGCAGGCCGTGTTGAGAACCCGAACCTCGGCTACAAGATCCGTCACAAGGAAGGTTATTTCCCCGTCCCGCCCTCCGACACACTGATGGACCTGCGCAGCCAGATGGCCCTGAACATTGAAGATATCGGCCTGGAAGTGGAAGTGCATCATCATGAAGTGGCCACAGCGGGACAGTGTGAGATCGGGATAAAGTTCTCGCCTCTGGTAGAGATGGCCGATAATCTTCTTAAGTTTAAATACATTGTGAAGAATACCGCCCGCAAGGCAGGAAAGACCGTGACCTTTATGCCCAAACCCATTTTTGGGGACAACGGAAGCGGGATGCATTGCCACTTTTCGTTATGGAAGGGCGGACAGAATCTCTTTGCCGGAGACGGTTATGCAGGCCTTTCTCAGGCTGCCATGTATGCAATCGGAGGCATCCTGAAGCATGCCCCGGCGTTGCTGGCCCTGACCAGCCCGACCACCAACAGCTACAAGCGGCTGGTGCCCGGTTATGAGGCCCCGGTCAACCTGGCCTACTCCCAGAGGAACCGCAGCGCGGCAGTGCGTATACCCATGTACAGCACGTCGCCAAAGGCAAAGCGTGTGGAATTCCGCTGTCCTGATCCGTCATGCAATCCGTACCTGGCATTCTCAGCTATCATGATGGCGGCAGTGGACGGCATTCAGAATAAGATCGACCCCGGCAAGCCCCTGGATAAAAACATCTATGACCTCCCGCCTGAAGAGGCTATGAAGGTATCCAAGACCCCTGGCTCTTTGCGCGAGGCCTTAAACGCCCTTAAAAAGGATCACGACTTCCTTCTCAAGGGAGATGTTTTCACTCAGGACGTAATTGAGACTTGGATCGATTACAAGATGGTTAACGAGGTTGAGGCAATGGATCTCAGGCCCCATCCCTATGAGTTTATGCTCTATTACGATATTTAATCGAGTATAATAATACTCTCAAATAAAGCCCTCGGACTTGATTGTCCGAGGGCTTTATTTTTGCGCTTTTCATAGAGAAAATTTATATGGTATGTTATATGGATGTCAGACATAGGCACTCAGCCTTTAGCCTTGTTATCAATTTAAGCTGACAGATGATCGCTGAAAGCTTAACTGTTCAACAATATTAAAAGATGCTTTTATGAAACCTGATCTTGAATCGCTAAAAAAATCCATGCCGGAGATAGATGAAGATTTTTTAAAGGGACATCTTAGCCGGCTCGGCCATGAATATTTCAGGCGCTTCTCCGAGGACCATATACGGCGTCATATCGGGGCAATATCAAGGCTTTCTTCAAAACACCCCATCGAGCTGATCATCGACAGGATAAGAGACGATGAAATTGAATGCACTGTCCTGGCATTTGATTACCCCGGCGAGCTTTCCCTAATAACGGGCATCCTGGCGGGCACGGGGTTTAATGTAATGTCGGGAGATGTCTATACCTATTCAACTGACTCTGAGAGTGGAGTGAAATGGGCATCTCAGAAGAAGAGACCTTCATTGTCTTGTTATGACATTACCGTCAAAAGACGGAAGATAATTGATTTTTTTTCAGGCACGCTTATTAATCCCATATATTTTGAAACATGGGCGGACCAGCTCAAAAGAAACCTGGAGGATGTGATCGGACTGCTGGAACAGGGGGATGAGCAGTCCTTTCTGGAGGCAAGGCACCGCGTTAATGAGATGGTCATCAATCACCTGTCAAACATCCATTCAGGCAGTTCTTCCCCTGTCCTTTATCCTGTTGAGATCGGCATCACCAATGAAGGCCCTTTTACGCAGCTTAAGATAATATCTGAAGACACGCCGGCGTTTTTATACTCGTTGTCAAACGCCCTCTCGCTGCACGGGATCGTGCTTGAACATGTGAGGATAAGGACTATCCATGGACGCATTGAAGATATTATTGACCTGGTCGATTCACATGGACGCAAGATTGAGGACCGGGAACTCCTTGACAGGGTAAAACTCTCCATATTGCTTACCAAGGAGTTCACCTATTTTCTGGTAAAGGCCCCTGATCCCTATGCAGCCCTCTCAAGGTTTGAACAGTTGCTGAACGATATCCTGAAAAAGCCGTTAAAAGACAAATGGATCTCCTATCTGACCGACTCCCATAATCTCCTGGATTTCGCAAGACTTCTGGGTGCAAGCGATTTTCTGTGGGAGGATTTCATCAGGCTTCAATATGAATCCCTGCTCCCGTTATTAAAGCCCGATGTCCATGGGCATCTCCTCAGCGGGACGCCTGATGTTGTAAGAAAAAGAATGGATGAGACCCTTGACCAAGCAGGTTCTCTGGATGAAAAAAAACAGGCGATTAATAATGTCAAAGATCATGAGATATTCCTGATAGATCTGGATCATATCCTTAATAATGAGCCGGATATTAAGTTTCTTGCAGAGAGGTTGACGGGGCTCGCAGAGCTCATTGTCACTTCCGCCGCTGATGCCGTTTACGACGATCTGGTTAAAAGGCACGGCAGGCCCACCTCCGTTGCAGGGCTTAATGCCTCTTACGCCATTCTCGGGCTTGGAAAATTCGGAGGCGCTGCGTTAGGGTATGCCTCAGATATTGAACTGATGTTTGTATATAATGACAATGGCACGACCGACGGCGATATCCCGATAGATAATTCCGAATTTTTCAATCTGCTGGCCAAAGGCGTCAACCTCTTCATCGAATCAAAAAGGGAGGGCATCTTCCAGGTTGATCTCAGGCTCAGGCCATACGGGGAATCCGGCCCCCTCGCGTGCAGCATGGAGACCTTCTGCATATATTACGGAAAGGGCGGTCAGGCCCATTCCTATGAACTCCTGTCCCTGGTGCGCATGAGGGCCGTGGGCGGGGATTATGAGCTGGGAAAACAACTCGAACGCATAAGGGACGACCTTGTCTATTTCTCGGACAATATTGACATTAAGGAGATAAGAAACCTGAGGGAAAAACAATTAAAGGAAAAAAGCGAGCCGGGAAAGGTCAATGCGAAATTCAGTCCCGGCGGCCTTGTCGATCTTGAATACGGCGTTCAAATCCTGCAGGTCATACATGGGAAAGATATCCCGGCCCTTCGGACCGCTCGCATCCATAAGGCCCTTACCGCTTTGAGCGATGCGGGCATATTATCGGAGGCGGACTCGTTGCGTCTTATAGACGCCTACAATTTCCTGAGAAATCTTATAAACGGGCTCAGGATGCTCAGGGGCAATGCCAAGGACCTCTTTCTTCCCTCTGTTGACACGAATGAATTCGGTCATCTGGCGAGGCGCATGGGTTATGCGAGGGGCGGTCCCCTTGACACCGCTCAGAAGCTTTATCTGGATTTTGAAACCCATACGGCAATGGTGCGGGTTTTTGCTGAAAGATATTTCGGACGCGAGTCATTGCCCGGCCCGGATACAGGCACGGTAGTTGATGTAATCCTTTCAGAACATATGCCGGAGGATTTAAGAAACCGGATACTGGCCCAGGGCGGATTCAGAGACCCGCAGCGGGCCTATGTCAATCTGAACGGACTTGCAGGAGAAGGGAACAGGAGAGAAATTTTTACCAGGATAGCCCTTCTCGCATGGGATATGTTGAAGCGGATGCCGGACCCTGATATGGCCCTGAATAACTGGGAACGTTTCATTCATTCCTTCGGCAACGCGGAATTTCATTATGATGTGCTTCTTTCACAACCCATGCATCTGGAGATACTCTTAAGCATCTTTTCATGCAGCCAGTTCCTTTCAGATACGCTCATCAGAAACCCGGGTTTCTTTGAGTGGCTGATCATCCCTGAGATACTGCACCGCGCCAGAAACAGGGAAGACCTTGAAAAAGAGCTGAGAAGTTCGGCGAGGACATGTCTGAGCCGTTCGGAATGGCTTAATAAGCTGCGCAGATTCAGGCGCAGGGAGATATTAAGGATCGGGACAAGGGATATATACCTCAAGATATCACCGAGGATTATCATGCAGGAACTGACCTCCCTTGCGGAAGCATTGACGCAGGTCGTACTGGAGGAATGCAATAAAAGAATAATAGAGGATAAAAGCATTAAAGAGAAAGGGCTCGGCGACCATTTCTGCATAATGGCCTTCGGCAAGATGGGCGGCAATGAACTCAATTACAGCTCGGATATTGATCTGTTGGGCATATTTCATAAAGGGGGCGACACGGATAAGACAATTTTCTCAAAATTGATGGAAGACGTTATATCGGACCTTTCTTCCTACACTGAAGAGGGTCATGCATACCGGGTTGATTTGAGATTAAGGCCCTTTGGAAGTTCCGGGGAACTGGTACACAGCATCAAGGGGATAATGAACTATTACGAAAGGTCGGCATCACTATGGGAGATACAGGCTGCGATCAAGATGAGGCCGATTGCCGGAAATCTTCGTCTGGGTTATGAATTTATTGAACACCTTGATTCCATATTAAACAGGCCAAGGGACAGGGCCGTTATTGTTCAATCCATAGACAACATGAGAAATCTCGCTATACAGACCTATGCCGGCCCATTGACGGATACAGTGGATATCAAGTCCGGCATGGGCGGTATCAGGGATGTCGAATTCATGGTGCAGGGTCTCCAGCTGATGCACAGTCGTGACAAACGGATCAGCTATGAAGGCAATACCATGCTGGCCATAGAATCCCTGTGCGAGGCAGGGATACTGTCCGATAAGACAGCTGATATCCTTAAGGAGGATTATATCTTTTTAAGAAGGACGGAGCACTGTCTCCAGCTCCTGGAAGACCGCCAGGTCCATGCAATACCCTGGGATCGCAATGAACTTTCGGCGCTTTCCAAAAGGATGCTGGGCGTCAATGCAAACGCAGATCTGTTTATGGATCAGTTGAATGCCTGTCTTAAAAGGGTCAGGGGATTTTATGAAGAATATCTGTTAAAGACCGCCGGTCTGAATGCATCTGGCTGATAATTTTATCTTAGACGAGAAATATGTCAGCTTGTCATGAGTCCATTGATTATTTCATCATGCATAATCCGCCGGCAAGATTTTAATCAAGAAAAAATCGATTTTTCATTCTGGATTTTTCAATTGCCATATGCTAATCAAGCAGGTATATATGACGCAAGACTATTAACGCCAATAAATTGAGGATTAAGAGGTTCAGATGAAAAAATTCGTCGCAATAACTGCAGTGCTTTTTCTTTTGGCGTCGTTATCATTCTCAGGACAATCTCATGCCCAGGATACGGCTATCCCTGAAGAGGTTAAAAGACAGATTGAGATACTGCAATCAGGGACGACAAAAGAAAAAATCAATGCCGCACGCACCCTCGGCAAGATTGGCTCGGAAGCAGTCCCGGCAGCCGTTTATCTTATAGAATTGCTGGATTCTCCAAAGAAATACAGGTCGCCGTTGGATAAAATTTTAAATGTAGTGACGATTGTCGGCAAGTTCGGAGACAAGGTATCAATTGAATCTCAACACGCATTGATTAAGATAGGCGGACCTGCTGTGGGGCCGCTGTCGGAGGCACTCCTGAACGACTCGCGTTCCAGGGTGCGGTATAATGCGGCTATAGCGCTGGGCGATATAAAAGATGCAGGATCTATTGATACACTTATAACAGCGTTGCAGAAAGACGTTGATTACCAGGTTCGCATGTACTCGGCGGAGGCGCTGGGTGAAATGGCTGAAAAATGGTCGATTGAGTTGCTTGATAACGCGGTAACTGCATTAATGGAGGCATTAAAAGATAATGATCAGAATGTCCGGCAGAAAGCAGCCGCTGCCCTTGGAAAAATAAAATCAATGAGGTCCGTGCCTGCCTTGATAGAGGCGCTCCAAACCTACGGAAAAGACAGCAACGCAGCCCCTGCGCTATCCAAGATTTCCCTTCAGCATCTTGGCAATGACCCCCAAAAATGGCAGAAGTGGTATGATTCAAATAAACAGGATTGAATAACTATAGTGAACGACTTTAATAAGCATGCATCATAAAAGCCGGACGGGAAAGAATGGATATGGAACAGGTTCGAGCTATATGTTATAAATTATCCCTATCCGCTTCATCTAGGATTTCCCTGACTTTGTCCATTTCCGCTTTATCGTCGTCTGACAGGATATGATAGTCACCTAAACTGTTTGCCCGGTCATTTTTGTCATCATGACTATCTCTCTTAAATCTTTGATGTGTCATTTTAGAATTGTTTGAGAAGATTACTTTTGATTTTGCATATAAATTATCCGAATTGATTTTCGTCCAAGTTAGGATTCTGTTAAACATATTCAAAGCCCTCCTTCCTTGAAATGTTCGTTGATCTCTATAGCCACAAAAAACAAGGTATTATACACCGGAAACATTAAGAATCAAACCGTATATCATCAGGGATTGACATATAATTGGGAAATTCCTATACTCCACTCATAAACAACGGCTTCTTATCAATAATAACCTGTGAATAATAAAGAACCATATGCCGACAAATCGCTTTTATATCGCCGCCTTAATATCCCTCTTGGTTCTGCTGGGATACCTCAGCTACCAGATATTTAAGCCCTTTCTCTCGCCCATAGCCTGGGCTATTGTTCTTTCCATAGTCTTTTATCCTGTCTTTTCCTTCATCCTCCGGTATGTAAAATGGAAGTCCATCGCATCCCTGCTCACTCTAATTGTCATTCTCATCCTGCTTCTTGGGCCATTTTCCTATTTTTCCTATCTTATCTCTCAGGAAGTGCGTTCGTTGATCGATGCAGTGCAAGCCGGACAATTCGACCCCTTAAACACCGTGCTCAATAATCCCTCCTTGCGAGGCATCATCGACAGGATACTTAAGCTGATCAGCATTTCCGAGGCAGACCTGCAAAAGACAATACTTGAAAATATTTCTCAGCTTGGAAAGACGCTGTTAGGCGGTGTAACAGGGGGGCTCGGCAATGTTGCCTCGGCGATTACCAACTTTATTCTTATGCTCCTCTCGACATTCTTTTTTCTTCAAAGCGGTCCGGAATTCGTCGATGGATTAAAAAGGTTTATTCCCTTCTCTGCAAAACAGCGGGACAGACTGTTCGCGCAGACCAAGGATATCATTGTCTCAACCATTTATGGAGGGGTTGTTGTAGCTATGGTTCAGGCGATTATCGGCGGGATTGCCTTTTCGTTGCTCCACGTTCCTTCCCCCGGGCTCTCGGCCTTTGCCCTGTTCATAGCCTCTTTCGTACCCCTCCTCGGCACATTTGTGGTATGGGGCCCGCTGGCTGCATACCTGTTTCTGAAGGGATATGTCCTTAACAGCATTATATTAGTGATAGTAGGTGTGGTTGCCATCAGTTCGGTAGATAATATTTTAAGGCCCCTTCTCATTCGGGGAAAAATGCAGATGCCCACCCTGGCCATCTTTTTCAGCATTCTCGGCGGGATCTATTTTTTCGGAGCTATCGGCTTCATCATGGGCCCCCTTGTTATCGCCCTCTTCATATCTGCTGCCCGGATGCTCCGGTACGCGGGAGAGGAACAGGAAAAGCAGCAGGAAGAGGAATCCGGCCAGGGAGCCAATCAAAACATTAAGAAATAATCGAAAAGGCTAAACCGAATAATCCTTTTGCTGCCGGGTGATGATATATTCAGTCAGTTCGTCAGGCTTTTCGATAACCTGTTCAATCCGTGTCCATTCCCCGGATAAATCTCTCCTGTCTTTTTATTATGTGGCAATGTTATGACTATTTTCCCTTTAAAACGCCCTTCTCCAAAATATCGGAAAGCATCCGCGGTTTCTTCTAAAGGAAAGGATTTATCTATAACAGGCTTCAGTTTGCCTGCCTCAAAAAGTTCCACCAGATAATTCAAGTCCTTATTTGCTTTATAGCCTACCATATGCATTCTATGTTTTGGGGAAAGTCTCTTAAGCAATAGAAGCTGAAGGATTCGGGAAGTTCTGCCCCCGACGGTCACATAAGTTCCATTTGGACATAATGCGCGTTTATAATCAAAAATGGAACGAGTTGTCTTAACATCAAAGATCAGATCATATCGCCGTCCATTTTTTGTAAAATCTTCTTTTGTGTAATCGATTACATGGTCTGCGCCAAGGGTGCGCATCATGTCTAATTTCTCTGTGCGGTCGACACCAGTTACTTCAACGTCGAATATCTTTGCTATCTGGATGGCTAATGTACCCGTACTGCCACATCCGCCGTTAATCAAAACCTTTTGTCCCGATTTAATCCGTCCAAAATCAATAAGGCCCTGTACGGCAAGGTTGCCTCCATGAGACAGGCATGCCGCTTCCTCAAATGTCATACTCGAAGGTTTAAGGATCAGTTGGTTTTCACAAGCGCAAGCATACTCGGCAAAGGCGCCCCAACCGCCTTCTGATAGGTCTCCGAAGACTTCATCGCCGACACGAAATTGTTTTACATTCTTTCCGGCCGCTTCGACTTGTCCTGCAATGTCACACCCGTGTATTTTTGTATTTTTGGGTTTTAACAGGCCACTGAAAAAGCGATACTCAAATGGCTTGCCTGTCAACATATCCCAGTCCCATGAGTTTATTGATACTGCATGAACTTTTACTAAGACTTCATCATCGCCAGGGATCGGGCTTTGGATATCTTCCAGTCTCAGGACATCGGGTGAACCATAGTTGTGATAGACAATTGCCTTCATAATGATTCTTCTAAGATTGCTTGATTCGATAATTTTAATATCGATCGATAATATTCTTGAAAAATTAATGCCAAAATCAGCAGCGGCTGAAAGACGTCCGCTGGATTGGCGGGTTATGCACCTTCATTTTCAGTTTCGGATTTCAAAAGCAAACCAGGTTGTCTCTGTTGGCACTTGGAGTACAGACGATTGCATCAAATGCCTCAATCACATTCGCTTCTATCGAAGCGCTTTGGGACCGCATACGCTTTGCTTCCGTGGTGCCATTCGTCAATATCAGGCATGAATCCTCGGTTCCGCAGGTATTGATGATATACTGTTCCATACTATCCTGACGAATCACATCAGCAGGCATGGTTACAACAGAAAAGCCAACCGGACTGTCGTGTGCCGGGAAGTCCATTTCCGGCACAGTAGGTCCCAGATGGGTTAAGGCAATCGCGCGGTAGTCTTCCCTATCTGCAAGGTGCTGTCCCATTGGAATCGCTGTAAGCTCGCCTGAAAAAGATACCGGGGTCTTCTGTATGTGGTTGTTGTGCGCGAGCACGATTATCTTCATATCCGGATTCATTTGCACCATTCCATCTACTACACCAGCCATATAGGAATCACGTACTGAAGTATCGCCGGCAATGGAATTCCCATCGAATAAAGCCTTCATTATTCGCAAGGTTTCCAACGTGTGTTCTATTGATAATATTGAATCGGAAGCTTTCCGGAAGACATTGCCGTCGCTATATTTTTTCAGGATAGGGGCAAGCGAGGTCAAACGATGTTTCAATTGAATAATTCCTGAAAAAGCCTTATCTTGCCGAGCCGGGTCCAGGTTTCCCCATTTTGCTGATGATGCATATGCCGACTGACCATCAATGGACACCAATAGCTGGATCAACGCATCAACTTGCGGTTTCATGAGAGGATCGATGATCTGGATCGCTTCGGCCAGTTGCTCCAAGTCCTCTTTTGGATTCAAGGTGTTGGGCAAATCGATTCCAACCAATTGTAGTTTTCTTCCCGACTTTTCGAGATACGATTTCAGCCAAATCAACACTGACCCATACATGGAGAAGGTTAACACATCCGCGAACCGCTCCAGTTCATGAGAAGGGGCTTTAGAGTGAAGCCATCCGGACAGCCGGGATGCCTGAATCGCTCCGCATTCCAAACCAAGTGCATTAAAATCATGTCTCTCGACCAAATAGCGAATAATACTATTTCTAGCTAGGGAAAATTCCGAAACAAAGTGAGCGCCCTCGCCAACGCCGATAATTTTTGAGCCGTGCACAACGGACGCGAGAGTTCCAAGCTCATCGACGTCTAACTCTTGAGGTTGTAAAAGCCTTTTTATCCTTCTCCAATCCATCTGTTTAACCTTTCGCAATTATTATTAATCACTCTTTTCGCCCTGTACCCCTGAAAGGCGCTATATTTAGTCCGGACATCACAGACCTCCTCAGGATATTTTTTTTTGCGCAACAAATTTATATCCATCAAGGTGTTCAGTGTCTATTTAATCAAAATCCTCTGGCACAAACGAGAACATCACGGCGTCATAGACGGTTTCGCGTACCATTAGACGTCTCCGCAAGACGCCTTCACGAACTGCGCCGATCTTCTCGGCAACCTTCTGACTTTTGTGGTTGTCTGTCGCCACTACGATCTCAATTCTGTTAAGTTTGAGATCTTCAAAACCAAATCGAGCTACCAAAGGAACCGCAGCTGAAGCTATACCCTGTCGAGCTCTTGACGTCCTGATCCAATACCCGAGATTCGCAACCCTCTCAATGGTGTTCAGATGGTTCAAGCCACAAATTCCAACTGGAGGACCGCCAGTAGTATCCTCAATCACAAAATCATACCCGTCGCCTTTCTCCCAGGCCTCAGGACGGCCATCCGCCCAAGTTTTGCTCTCAGCTAATGAGTACCCCGGATGACACCAGAACATCCAAGGGCTGATCTCCTCGATAGATTCTAGTACTGCCTCATGAATCAGCTCAGCATCAGCAGGCACAACTGGACGTAAATGCACGACTTCATTTGCTAGGACAAGCTTGTCTTTCATATTTTTATCTCACGTGGAATTAAGCGGACGCGGCTTTTTGAGCTCCGCTTGAATGACAGGTTATGAGGTAGTTACATCGCCCATCCTTCACCATTTGGTCCACAGCTCAAAACAACAGGACCACGGTTGGTAATGGCAACCGTATGCTCAAAATGAGCGCTAGGTTTTCCATCTCGAGTTACTATCGTCCAATGATCATTTTTTAATCTTACGCCTTTGCCGCCCATATTTAACATAGGCTCAATAGCGAGCGTGGCCCCTTGACGAATACGAAAATCTTCATTTCGGTTGTTAAAGTAATTTGGAATCTGAGGATATTCCCACATGTCTCTGCCAATCCCATGGCCCACAAGTTCCTCTATTATAGAGAAACCATTTGATTCGATGCGCTTTTGCATTTTTTTAACAATCAAACTCCAACGCGATTGTGACCCTAATTGCTTGATAGCAAACCGCAAGGCATTTTCTGTCTCAGTTAATAATCGTTTTTTCTCATCAGATATACTCCCAACAGGCCAAGTAGCTGCTGCATCAGAACACCAACCATTTAGTTTAACTCCGATATCAATACTAACAACGTCTCCAGCGGCAAGTTTTCGATTAGAAGGAATCCCATGAACAACCTCTTCATTAATTGAGATACACGTAGCAGCTGGATAAGGAACTCTTTCAGGAACACCCTTAAATAAAGGCACGGCTCCTTGTGATAGAATGTGTTTCTCTACAGCATTGTCGATCTCATTTGTAGTGATTCCATCCTGAAGCAATTCCTTTGCCTTCTGATGGGCTCCCCACAAAACAAGTCCTGCTTCTCTCATCTTCGATATTTCTTTATCAGTCTTTATCGTCATATCAAATTTGCCTCATAACGCGCCGATAACCAGCCCGGCGAGCTTTTTACCGGGTCTGCGTTTATTGGGTTGTTGGGCTTCGTCTGCATTATTTTAGATTCCACTTCCTCAATAGCTCCTCGCCATCGGGTGTGATTTTATACTCGGCATCAATGACGAATCTTGGTTTAGTAGGATCATCAGGCTGCCATTCACCCCTAATCATCTCTCCCTGAGTGAGATATCCAAATTCTATCAAATGATTTACGAGAAATGGCATCGCTACTACCACTGGGCGTCGGTATGCCTCTTTCATTGCATTCAGTCCAGGTCTAGTAAGTGTTTTGATGATTAATCTCTTTTTTATAGCTTTAAGTTCTTCAGCAGTCGCCCCTTTATTTTCATGATAGGCCTGATGGCAATTATGGCATAGCACTAGCTTGTTATCGTAGTCCTCATTCTTAGGAGTTAACTGAACAAGATGATGAATAGTGAGAACTCTGCTGTCTTTGAAGCCACAATAAGCGCAAGCCCCATCAGTTTCTTGATAAAGAAGTTCGTCTGTTCTAGCCATTTTTTTCCTAAGCCCAACAAGTTATTGAATAGTTTCTGTTTAATTCTGATGTTTCCTGTTCCGCTTCTTATTCTGATGAGCGAGCAGGTCGGGTTGAGGAACGAAATCCGACACCTAACTACATGCCTTCCCGTATAAGCTCATTATTTTTTACAGAGCTGAACAACTTCTCGCGCCTGTACATTGCCACGATAAAGAGACAGCGCCTACCTTTAATATGAGGTTGCCGATATTCCATGTCATGGCCTATAACATTGTCTTTGCAGATGTCGGGTTTCGTTCCTCAACCCGACCTACGAGACTATAAAAAGAAGTTATTCTGCGATCTCGCATATTCCCCAATCCGGCATAATATACGAAAAGACAAAAAATATGATAGACGCGCAAAATATGCGCAGTTACATAAAAATTGACAAGACTAAAACAGGAAGAAGCTTTCAGCGATCAGCTGCCAGAAGACATCCTCCTGCCCTGCAGCTTCTGCGGACAAGGAGGACAGATATCAGCTAAGCCGCTTGCCGCTATCGTGGACGGTTTAATCAAACATAAAACTTGAACATCCAACGCCCAACATTAAACATCGAATCATGGATATGAAAAGGCGATATGTACTATTACGGTTGACTGAATTTAAAAAACTGGGGTTATTATCAGGAATATTTCATCAAAATGTCAAGAAGTTTAAAGGCGAGGATTCCAGGGGTCAAGGATTCGAGTGAAAAACCAATCAGAGGCCTGAGTTATCCCATAGATGGTTCGCGTTGCTTCCATTCTGTGTGCGTAGGATCTACCGGGGTTTAATTGTATCGGCCTTTATGAGAACTCTGTCATGATGATCGGATACAGGGAGCCATACCTCCCCATAGTGCCAGAGAAGCCCCCGAACCATGCATGTTATGAAAAATGCATGTCGGGGGATTGAGAACGGATTGCACGATCGAATAAATATGCGTTTTAATCTTTCCCGATATTTATGCTTCTTCTGTACTGTCCTGAACTTTCCTGCCTCTTTTTTCGCTTGCGCATACTGCCTGATATCGTTGATCCATTTGCCTTACCTTGGCCTTCAATGACCTCAGGGTAGCATCTTTCAGTATAAGCTTGTTTTCTAATCCTTTATTCTTTAAAAGCTCTTCGCGGTCCTTAACGGCCTTTTGATAATCCCTTTTATGAGATTCAATAATTTCTTTTGATTGTAGAGACATAACATTTTTTCCTTTGATAAGATGATTAATTAAATTGAATAGGACTTAATAAGACGATTTATTCGCCTCCCGTATTCGTCAAGACTTCCACCTTCGCCGAGGCAACAGCGCACAGGATGATGCGACAGATCGGCAGAATTCCTATTTATATCCCACCGGTTGAGGCGGAGGGCTTCATTTAGCAGGGTTGCCGGTTGCAGTGTCTTAATGTCCTTACCTTTTAACATTTAAGATTCGGAAAGTAAACACATGTTATCAATCTTCATTAAACTGAACTTAAATTATAGAGGGTGTTGACGTGCAAGGATAATTTTTCTATACTCCATTCTTCAAAAAGCATGTTCTTATCGGATACAGGAGGAGCGCTCCATGGGGACATGCCCTGGCGATTAACCGGGTTTACAGGATAAAGCGCCATCGTTGACAGGGAGTGGATAATCCATGAAAAATCTGATGCAAAGGCTATCAACCAGGACCGGGGCTGCAAAACTTTCCATGGTTGTCGTCATTTGTCTTATTATTCTCAAAGTGGTTGTTTCAATCATTTCCCGCAGTATCAGCATTTCCGCCCAGGCAGCGGATAGCATCCTCGACATCTTTTCCATCGGCATTACTTTGATTGCGTTGAACATGTCCGTAGCGCCCGCAGATGAGGAACATCCCTTCGGGCACGGCAAGGCGGAAGGACTCGCTGCCATGATTCAGGCAGTTCTGGTGCTTGGAGCGGGCGGTTTCATTATCTATTCATCGATACAACGCATTATCCATAGCACGGCGATTAGACCTGATGAAGGTATCGCAGTGATGATTATTTCAATCATTACCAGTCTTTTCCTTTCCCGTCACCTTCACCGGGTTGCCGGGGCTACAGGTTCCACGGCAATAGACGCCTCAGCCCGCAATATCAGCGCGGATGTCTACTCGGCTGCCGGTGTGTTATTAGGACTTCTGATGGTGCGCCTTACCGATTTAGTTGTTTTGGACCCGATTATTGCCTTGATAATGGCTGGTTTTGTCTTAAAGGCCGGGAGTGAAGTTGCTGTCCGGGCCATCCATGAACTTCTGGACCATGCGTTGCCCAAAGAAGAGCTGGAAATCTTGGATAATTGCATTAATGTACATAATACCCTGCTGGTCAATTATCATTCGGTGCGCAGCCGTCGCGCAGGGAACGAACGCTTCATTGACCTTCATCTTGTAATGCCGCGGAATTTCAGCATCGAGGATGCACATGACATGTGCGATCACCTGGAGCAGGATATCAAAGATAAAATAGCAAATGCCAATGTGATAATTCATACGGAGCCCTGCAACTCCGGGGATTGCATCCTGTGTTCTATTGCAGCATGTGACCTGCGCTATATACCTTAGTTTGTACCCGGAGATTTTATCGATATATGAAAAAATCTTTTTACAATCAAAGCACCCGGGAAATACTTAAACATTTCAATGTCATAGAATCGGAAGGATTATCTTCTGAAGAGGCTAAAAAAAGATTAGAGGAACATGGGCCCAACCAGTTGACTTCTAAAAAAAAGAAGACCTTCCTCCAGATGTTCATTTCTCAGTTCAAGAGTTTTATGATATTCATCCTCCTGATCGCCGCTGTTATCTCAGGGGTTGTCGGCATGATGAACGGGGAGGGTCTGCTCGATACATATGTTATACTTGGCATATTGATATTAAATGCCTTTATAGGCGCAGCCCAGGAACGCAAGGCCGAGGCCTCCCTTGAGGCGCTGAAAAGCCTTACCGCCCCTGTTACAAAGGCCTTTCGCGACAGGTCGGTAAAAGAAATGCCTACCCGTGAACTGGTCCCTGGAGATATTGTCATCCTGGAGACGGGCGCGGTAATCCCTGCCGACTTAAGGTTGTCGGAAGCCGTGAATCTGAAGATACAGGAGTCTGCCATGACAGGGGAGTCGGTTCCTGTTGAAAAACAGACCGAACCTCTTTCCGGCGACAATATAGCATTGGGTGATCGAACCAATATGGCCTTTTCAAGCGGGATGGTCACTTACGGCCGCGGACGGGGCATTGTTGTTGCCACAGGGATGCAGACCGAGGTCGGCAAAATTGCCGATATGATCGAGCATGCCGATGAAACCGAAACCCCAATGAAACGCCGCCTGGAACAACTGGGCAAGGTATTGGGGATTGCCGCCCTTATGATTTGTGCATTAATTTTTATTGTCGGTATTTTGTATGGCAATTCCGTCTTAAGCATGTTCATGACTGCCGTCAGCCTTGCTGTTGCAGCCATACCTGAGGGACTTCCCGCTGTTTCCACCATTGTTCTGGCCATCGGTGTTCAGCGTCTCGTAAAACGCAATGCCATCATACGCACCTTGCCGTCGGTTGAAACTCTGGGCAGCGCCACGGTTATCTGTTCCGATAAAACCGGGACCCTGACCCAAAATAAGATGGCTGTGGTTGAGGCCTATGCAAACCATAAACCAACCGCATTTAGCAGGACTTCTCCGGACATTGCGCTGAATGAAGAGGAATTGAGGCTCCTTTCTATCGCCATACTATGCGCCGACGCCCACCTTAAAATGTCGGATAACGGCAGTCACGAAACAACAGGAGATCCCACCGAGACAGCGCTTCTCGATATCGGACTCATCTATGGCATAAACAAGAACGATCTGGAAAAAACATATCCGCGTGTTGCGGAGATTCCTTTCGATTCCGAACGGAAGCGGATGACCACGGTCAACAGGATGCCTGACGGGAGCACTTATATAAATGTTAAGGGTGGACTGGATGAGGTTATGAGTGTTTGTGACAAAACACTTATTAATGGAGAGGTCAGGCCGATCACATCCGAAGACAGGCAGAAGATTAACATTGCGAATGAAAAAATGGCCTCCTCGGCCTTGCGCGTCCTGGCTATGGCATACAAACAGCTGCCCCAGACGCCTCAACATGTTGAGATAGGAAATCTTGAAAACGAACTTGTTTTTGTCGGATTATTGGGAATGATCGATCCCGCAAGGCCTGAAGTGATCGAAGCTGTAGCCAAATGCAACGATGCCGGTATTCGCCCGGTAATGATAACGGGCGACCACAAGATTACGGCTATGGCAATTGCCCGTGAGATCGGAATTTACAAAGAAGGAGATGTCGCCATCACGGGGGCCGAACTTGAACGGATAGGCGATGAAGAATTCAACGCAAACGTAGCCCATTACACGGTATATGCGCGTGTCGCACCCGAACACAAGGTAAGGATTGTAAAGGCATGGCAAAAACATGGGGATATAGTAGCCATGACCGGCGACGGGGTGAACGACGCCCCGGCCCTTAAACAGGCGGATATCGGCGCTGCCATGGGAATCGTCGGAACGGATGTGGCAAAAGGCGCCGCAGATATGGTCCTTACCGATGATAATTTTGCCACAATTGTATCGGCTGTCGAGGAGGGTAGGAGGATATATGACAATATCCTGAAGGCTATTCAATTCCTGCTCTCTACGAATATAGGCGAAATATTTCTTTTGCTGATTACCTCTATTTTTAATATGGGAATTCCATTGCTGCCGATACATATACTGTGGGTAAACCTGGTGACCGACAGTCTTCCTGCGCTGGCATTAAGTGTTGACCCTGCCGAAAAGGGCATTATGAAACGGAAACCGCGTCATTCAAAAAAAGGTTTTATGACCAGGGGTATGGTATGGAGGGTCATGTATCAGGGTGTAATGATCGGAGCTATTCCGCTGGCAGCCTATATAATCGGTCGCCGCGATGGAGGAGAAAATCTGGGCCAGACAATGGCCTTTGCCACACTTATTTTTGCAGAGTTGGTACATATACGTAATTTGCATTCCAACACAAGGTCATCACTGGCCATAAATCCATTGAAGAATAAACCGCTTATAGCAGCCCTATTTGCTTCTGCCGCCCTTGGGCTGCTGGTTCTGCTTGTGCCGCCTGTATGTGAGGCCTTCGACCTGACGGCAATGGACTCGAAACACTGGTGGATGGCAATACTGATGTCTCTTATCCCGCTTGTTGTGGTTGATGTCTTTAAACTGCTTAAGATCAACGGCGCCGGGAATGAATAAAAATAATTATTGATAATGGCAGAAAATGTGATACTATTGCCACAGATAATTACCCTGAAAAGATTTAGAGTTACACCTTGACACATCGAATTTATGTCCATATCCTTCATAAAGATTGAACACTCTTCTTCTCTAAGACGATGGGGCCTCATATATTTCCAATAGGGATATCAATATTCATCTCATTTTCCTAAGCGAAATTGCATATGCTTGGAGGACAGCGATTATTTGTCCGGGGCAGATCTTTAGAGGTTAACATAAATAAATCAGGAGTTATCAATGGATGAATACCTGTCATATGATTACCAAATTATGGAGTAAATGAATAATGCACGGATTAACAAGAAATGAAAAGATAAGAAATATAGCGATAATTGCGCACGTCGACCACGGCAAGACAACCCTTGTGGATGCCATGTTCAGACAGAGCGGCGTATTCAGGGCCAATCAGGAGGTTGAAGAGCGGCTCATGGACAACCTTGACCTTGAAAGGGAAAGGGGCATAACGATTGCCGCCAAGAACTGTTCCGTTATCTGGAAGGACGTGAGGATAAACATAATAGACACCCCCGGACACGCCGATTTCGGAGGCGAGGTTGAAAGGGCGCTGTCCATGGCGGACGGGGCCATCCTCCTGGTTGACGCGTCCGAAGGCCCCCTGCCCCAGACCAGGTTCGTCCTTAAAAAGGCCCTTGAGGGAGGCCTTAAGATCATTGTTGTCATAAACAAGATTGACCGCCAGGATGCCCGGACAAATGAGGTCCTGGACGAGATATATGACCTCCTTATCGACCTGGACGCCACTGATGAACAGCTTGAGTTCCCCCTGCTTTACGCCATTGGCCGGGACGGCATTGCCTCCAAGGAGCCCGATTGCACAGGCAAAAAGGACCTGTTCGTCCTTTTCAACACCATCCTTGAAGAGATCCCCGGACCTTCTTTCAAGCCTGATATGGATTTCCAGATGCTTGTGTCGGACCTCGGCTATTCGGATTACGTGGGCAGACTCGCCATAGGCAAGATCCACAACGGGAGCGTAAAAGTCAAAGACAGTCTTGTGACCATAGGCGAAAACAATGAGGTTATACCCCTCAAGGTCTCCAAGCTTCAGATATACTCGGGGGTAAAGCTGACTGATACGGATGATGCCCAGCCCGGCGACATCGTTGTTCTTGCCGGTGTTGAAAATGTCAAGATAGGCGATACCATCTGCAACCGCCTTGCCCCCAAGGCCCTGCCCAGGATCAGGGTGGACGAGCCCACCGTATCCATGAACTTTATGATCAATGACTCACCCTTCAGCGGCAAGGAAGGCAAATATGTTCAGTCCAGCAGGATAAAGGAACGGCTGGAGAAAGAGGCCCTGCGCAACGTGGCCATAAGGGTTGAATTATCGGAAAACAGGGACAGCCTTATAGTGAAAGGCCGGGGCGAGTTTCAGCTTGCCATCATCATAGAGACCATGCGCCGGGAGGGTTATGAATTCTGCGTAGGCAGGCCCGAAGTCATCTTTCATTATGAAAACGGCGTAAAGATGGAACCTGTTGAAAGATTGATGGTGGACTGCGAGGAAAGCTTCCTTGGAGTGGTGACGGAAAAGCTCTCCATCAGAAAAGGGAAGATGACCAATATGGTCAACAAAGGCAAGGGAAGGGTGAGGCTTGAATTCTCCATACCGAGCCGCACGCTCATAGGATACAGGGACGAATTCCTGACCGACACAAAAGGCACCGGCATCATGAATTCGATCTTTGACGGTTATGAGGAATATCGAGGCGACTGTCTCAGCAGGTTCACCGGTTCAATAGTCTCGGATCGTCAGGGCAAGGCAGTAGCCTATGCCATTTACAACCTGGAACCGAGGGGGCAGCTCTTTGTCATACCCGGCGATCCGGTCTATGAAGGGATGATAGTGGGAGAGCATAACAGGGGCAATGATATAAACGTCAACGCCTGCAAGGAAAAAAAGCTCTCCAACATGAGGGCCGCGGGAAAGGATGACAACGTCATACTAACTCCTGTAAAACAGATGACCCTGGAACAGGCCATAAGCTTCATAAGGGAAGATGAACTTGTGGAGGTGACGCCGCTGTCCGTGCGCATGAGAAAGGCCGTCCTCTCGGCCCAGAAACGCCATCTGCTAAGGCCCAGGCCTGAAGAATGATACGCCTCTTGTCACCCATGAATGAATCCCAAAATCAACATGTTTGACTGGATATTGGATAATGTTCTTCTGAAATTATCGCGGAGAAGACCTCCGGCTTCTTCAGCAGGGCGGCACACATAAAACCCATCAGGGCATGAAGGGGCGGTGAAAAAGGCAGATGAGATATGGAACGATACGGACGGCAAGATTGATATGCCGGCGGCAGGCGTGGGAACAGGGGGGAGAATAAACGGCGTCTCCGCGGTTATCAAAAAACGGAAACAGGGATTCAAGACCATGGCCGAGGAACCGAGGCATCCTTTTCCGGCATATCAAGCGGGGCTGCCCAGTGGGCAGGCTTGCAGGTTGCCAAACGTCCTGAAAACAATAAAAGCTAATCGTCGTTATCCTGCCGGATACCGGTGAAAGATATTTGACCACCTGGCTTTTTCAGTATATTAATGCATAAAATAAAAAAGATTAGAGGAAGATCATAATGTCAATCAGGGTTGCGATTAACGGATTCGGACGGATCGGACGCACGGTCTTAAGGGCTATTTGTGATGCCGGAGTTTTGGGAGAGGAGATTGATATTGCTGCTGTAGCGGATATCTCCGCTGATGCGGATTATCTGGCATATCTAATAAAATACGACTCCATTCACGGAAGGTTCGGACAACATATAACGACGCATAAAAGCGATCCTTCAAAAAAGGATGATATCCTTGTTGTTGACAATCACAGGATCAAATGTCTGCCGGCGGCCAACGATCCTTCTCAGTTGCCCTGGAAGGAACTGGAGATTGATATTGTTATTGAATCATCAGGCCTATTCACCGATGGAACAAAGGCATCGGGACATATTCAGGCAGGCGCAAAAAAGGTAATAATCACCGCTCCTGCCCGGGGGGATGTAAAGACGATAGTAATGGGAGTAAATGAGAATGAGTATGATCCGTCAAAACACCATATTATCTCATCCGCCAGTTGCACCATGAACGCCCTTGGGATGCTTATGCATGTCCTGATAAGGGAGGGCGCCGGGATTGAGACAAGCCTTATAACCGCAATCAACAGCTACACCGCATCCCAGAGGCTTGTTGACGGAATTTCAAAGAAAGACCGCCGCAGCGGTCGCGCTGCTGCTATGAATATCATCCCTACAGCCACCAGCGCGGCAAAGACTTCATGGGAGATCTTCCCCGGCTTGAAGGGGAAAATCGCAGGTGTTTCCTATCGCGTCCCTACAGCGGATGCATCCGCTATTGAGCTGACCTTCAGGGCAAAAAGGGACACATCCATAGATGAGATCGACGGCTTTATGAAAAAGGCATCAGAGACCTATCTGAAGGGGCGCCTCGGTTACACGGAAGAGGAACTGGTATCAAGCGATTTTATCAATGACGCCCGTTCCGCAGTATATGATTCAGCTGCGACAATCCGCAGCAATATAAAGGATGAAAAACGTCTGTTCAGGCTCATCGCCTGGCATGACAATGAACGGGGTCACGCCAACAGGATAGTGGATCTGGTTAAATATATGCAACTGCATTGGTAAGTTTAAAAGGAGCAGACATGCCGTATATCAATTTGAAATTAGTAGGCAAGCTTACAAAAAAACAGAAGGCAGCTATCGCCAAGGAGTTTTCAGAAACCCTTTTAAGGGTTGCAGGCAAGCCAAAGGAAAGCACCTATATTGTAATCGATGAGGTTGAGGGGAAAAACTGGGCCAAGGGGGACAAGTTCTACGGTTGATTACTATCTAAACCCTTTCTCAATGCCTTACAAACCTGTTTATTATTTGTGAGTGTCTTAATAATAGTATCCATGCTTTCTTTAAAACAGCTTATGAGCGTGAAGAAGATGGGTATGTATCGCTTTGTCCGGAACTCGATATAGCCAGCCAGGGAGATACTATTGAAGAAGCACGCGGAAATCTTCGCGAAACGCTTGAATTATTTTTTAAAACCGCATCCCCTAATGAAATTAAAACGCGCTTACATCAAGAAGTCTACGTGACCCAAGTAGATGTTATGGTTGGGTAAACTTCGAAAAATATTGGTGTCAAACCTTGAATCTTGACAACATTCACCGATTATTTATCAAGATTCAAGGTTTGACACCTAGTTTTTTCCCGGCAAGAGGGTTGAGAGTAAAAAAATCTGCCCCTTTGAGGCAATATACATCGTCAAATATTTTGATCATCTCCAAAGCAGACAGAAGCCCTCAGCTTTTAAGGAAGCCTATGAAAGTGGTATTACATCTTCTAAGAGCCTTTCAAAAGCGACTGCCCTTACTTTTTTATCCATGGGAAAAGTCTCTTTTCCAGCATGGATAATATCAAGACTATTAAGATTGAGGTCGGTCAGTGCCGCTCGGATTGATGGGGACATCTTTGGAGAACTTGTCCTCTTAATCTCAAACCCAAACCTCTTTCTACCTCTTATTACCAACAGATCCAATTCAGCTCCTGCATGTGTAGCCCAGTAAAAACATTCCTCGGGATACGCGCCTAACCTGCGGATTATTTGATGAAGCACAAACCCCTCCCAGGAAGCGCCTATCTTTGGGTGCCCTTCGAGGTCCTTCATATTGATAAGATTTAGAAGGCCATGAAGCAACCCCGGATCTGAAATATAAATCTTTGGCGCTTTAACCTGCCGTTTTGAAATATTTTCATACCAAGGGAGCAGTTGTCTTACCACAAGCGCTGAGGTAAGGAGATCAAGATAATGACGGATAGTAGTATCAGCGACACCGAAGGATCGCGAGAACTCCGAGGAATTCCATATCTGCCCATGATAATGAGCAAGCATGTGCCAGAATCGATTAAGAGTTGCAGCGCGAATATTGATGCCAAGCTGAGGCATATCCCGTTCAAGAAAAGTTTTAATGAAAGCCAGTCTCCACTTATGACTCTCACCATTGGAAACAGCAAGATATGAACGCGGGAATCCGCCTCTCAGCCACAATGTTTTAAAATCTTTCAGGTCAATCTCATCCAGCGAAAATCCGTTTAGTTGATGATATATTATCCGTCCGGCCAGGCTTTCGGAACCCTGTTTCAACAATTCAGGAGACGCACTGCCCAGGATGAGAAAACGGCTGGGTTTCCGTGGGCGGTCAACAAGGACTCGAATCACAGGAAAAAGATCCGGCATCCTCTGAACCTCATCAATAACAATAAGCCCTTTCAGTTCCTTCAACGCCAGCATAGGATCGTGAAGTCTGGCCAGATCTTCGGAGTTTTCCAGGTCGAAATAGTGTGCCCGCATCTTGGCTTTATCTGCAAAGTCTCTCGCCAGAGTTGTTTTCCCAACTTGACGCGCGCCTATAATGCCGACGACGGGATACCGTTGCAGCAACTCCCGTAATACTCCAATTTCTTTTTCTCGTCTTATCATGGGAAACAATCTACCTTGAAAATTCAGCTAGGTCAATCGAATTTTCAAGGTAATTTGCAGGATAACTATTTTCAAGATTGTTCGCGAGGGAGGTAGTTAATATTAATTTTAATCTTTTAATTTTTAATCGGGTCGGACCAAGCTAAGCCCTTGATTATTCGATTAGCCCCAAAAGTATGTGTTTTCGGGGCCTATAACTCTCTTTTCGGCCTTAAAATGAGCCCCATAGAGAGCAGCACTCTTCCTAAGCGATCCGCTCCATCCTCTTTATGATACTTTTTCTCTAAAAGTGCCCATTTCAATATCAAAAACAGCGTTATAGCCTCAAAATATGTGGGGTTTTGAATATATTTCCTAATCATCTAAATTAGTTATCTTGGTCCGACCCCAACGCCCAATGATTGTGAGATATGTCAAGTCTCAGTACCCTCCGCAATTTATCAGGATTTTGTCATTGACCTCCCAAACTGGTTAAATAGGCGCTATAGTCGAATAGAGTGTTTAAGTAGTCTTAAATCTTACAAAATATCTCTTCATTAAGACACCACACATTATTAAAAATAATTTCAACGTCTAACTGTATGTAATTATTTGCCAATTAATGGAAATAAATTGCTACAATATTAGCAAATCCTTATACATAATGGCATTAAATAAATTATTTATAATAGTGTAACATGCTGATATTAATTATTAATTAAAATATCATGACATTTATTATCGCTTGGTATACTTATTGCTAAATTTATTGATTTATCTCCATTTTTTAGTATTTAGTAAAGATAACTTGTGTCTCATCGATTGATATTCTTACCAATAAACCTTTATCCTTTCAGGTGATCTTAACCTGAAGAAATTTAGATATTTAGATATTCAACCGGGATGTCGTAGATTATTACCTATTGGAATCAGACTGTTAGAAAACTAAGGATTAGCTACCTGCGCAGCAGTAGTAAAACGGCAATCATGAAATTCATGGAAAAAAAGGAGCTAGATTATGTGGAATACTTATTACAGAATATGGGGCATCTTTTTTATACTTTTCACTATTATCTTTTCAGTAAATTGGGCCTTCGCAGCAATTACAGAAACGGAAAGAGCTGCGCTTATTGCATTGTACAATAGCACCGACGGTGACAACTGGACTTACAAATACGGATGGAAAAATGAGCCGCTAGATACTGATGGTTTTGCAATGCCTGGAACAGAAAACACTTGGTACGGGATTACCTGCGATGGAAGCAACACAAAGGTGTTAAAAATTTACTTATCAAATTTTAAGCTGAACGGAACAATTCCGACAGGATTAGGCAATCTGTCAAATCTTCAGGAACTCAATTTGAGCAGCAATCAGTTAACCGGGTCTATCCCTCCCGAACTGGGCAACCTATCAAATCTTCAAATACTTTCTTTATGGGACAATCAGTTGACCGGAGCTATTCCTCCCGAACTGGGCAATCTGTCAAATCTT
>Ga0153915_10000693_pt1 | contig 31137 bp, 27 predicted proteins | sample Opewatmetagenome_2_FD_107003 | JGI IMG/M metagenome (GOLD analysis project Ga0153915, IMG submission 107003) | Freshwater wetland microbial communities from Ohio, USA - Open water 3 Core 3 Depth 3 metaG | ecosystem: Environmental > Aquatic > Freshwater > Wetlands | place: USA: Ohio, Lake Erie... | reverse complement strand
TGCGCGCTGTAGTCGATCGCGAGCCGGAGGTGCAGCCGCCCGCGGTCGGCGCTGGCACGCTCCAGCTGCTCGAGCGCCAGCCGCGCCGACCGGGGCAGCCGGTCGCGCCGGCCGATCGCCGTGACCCGCACGCCGTTCGCCAGGAGCTCGTCCCGCTCCCGGCCGCAGTAGTCCCGCAGCAGCCAGAACAGCCGGCCAACCTCGGCCGCCGGTCGCTTCCAGTTGTCCGACGAGAACGCGTACAGGGTGAGCGTCGTCACACCGAGATCGGGGCTCCCGCGGACCGTGTCGCGCACGCTCTCGACGCCCGCGACGTGCCCTCGCCAGCGGGGCTTCCCCCGCATCCGGGCCCACCGCCCGTTCCCATCCATGATGATCGCGACGTGCAACCCGCTCATGATCGCTCCAGCGCCTCCCGTGCCGCGCTCAGGATCTGCTCCATGTGGGCGAGATAGCCTTCCAGCGCCCGTCGGCCCTTAGCCGTCAGGCGGTATTCGGTCCGGGGCTTGCGATCCTCGAACCCCTTGGTCACGCGCACGTACCCGGCCTCCTCAAGCTTGCGGGCGTGCACGCTGAGGTTCCCGTCCGTGGTCTGGAGGACCTGCTTGAGGTCCGCGAACGACAGGCTGTCGTTCGCGGCCAGCGCAGCAACGATGCCAAGCCTGATCCGCTCGTGAATCAGGCGATCGAGGTCTTCCGCCGTGGTGCTACCCGCCATGTCGTGTGACCAGACGCAGGCCGACGAGGAGATGCAACACGCCAAACCCGGTGGCCAGCAGGACAGGACCCCACGCCGGCTGCAGCAGCGCCGCGACGCCGAGCGCCAGCATGGCCAGGCCCATGCCGCGGATGGCCCGAATCGACAGGGTCCCCCCCGCCGTCACGCCGGCGCCGTACAGGGCGAGCCACATGCCGGGCAAAAGCGTCGCATCGCCCGCCCGCGCCAGCGCATAGGTTAGCACGGCTCCCGCCGCGAGCACCGGCGCCATCACCCACGCCACTTTGCGGAACGAGCCGGACCACAGCGGCACGCCGGTCCGCTTGGCCTTCCCGGCGTTGCTGATGGCGGCAATCGCCACCGCCAGCGTGGCCGCCGGGATCCACACCGTGAGGGTCGTCGGGTCGCCGAGCCGGGCGGCGGCCGCCGAAGCGCCGAGGCCCACGACGCCAACCCCCACCAGCCCCCAGCCGGAGATGGCGGAAAAGCTCGCAGCGGATTCCATGGTCTGGCGGATGAACGCCAGCGTCGCCTTGGCTTCCTCGTGTTCCTCGTGCGTCGGGATGCTCAAGCGCCCCCCGCGGTCAAGTGGGTGAAAGTTCTTTGCGTCATAAAGTAGTGACCGGTAACGGGTTGGCGCAAGATGGGGGCCGCGGACGGCACCGCGCACCCTTGCCCGGGCCCGGGTCCCGTGGTGAAGATGCGGCTGTCTTCTGCCAGTCCGAGGTCTCGCGTGCCGTCACGCCTGCGACTGCTGCCCGTCCTCCTCCTGGGTGTTCCCGCGGTCGCGCGCGCCCAGGGCCTGTCCGCCGTCGAGCAACGGATCGTCCGCGCCGTGGACGCGCACACGGCCGGGGCGGTCGCGCTGCTCGAGCGCACGGTGAATGTCAACAGCGGTACCATGAACCTGGCGGGAGTGCGGGAGGTCGGGCGGATCTTCGGGGGCGAGCTCGACGCCCTCGGGTTCGCCACGCGGTGGATCCCGATGGACTCCGCGCAGCGCGCCGGCCACCTGTTTGCCGAGCGCCAGGGCCGGGGACCGCGCGTGCTGCTGATCGGTCATCTCGATACGGTGTTCGAGCAGGACAGCCCGTTCCAGCGCTACGAGCGGCTCGACGAGCGCTGGGCCAAGGGGCCGGGCACGGAAGACATGAAGGGCGGCGACGTCGTGGTGATCCTGGCACTCCAGGCGCTGCGCGACGCCGGCGTGCTGGACGGGATGAGCCTGATCGTGGCGTTCACCGGCGACGAGGAGGACACCGGCGACCCGCTCGCCATCAGCCGCCGCGACCTCGTCGAAGCGGGGAAGCGCAGCGCCTACGCTCTGGGGTTCGAGGGTGGGGTTGGCGGCACGGGCTCGGCCACCGTCGCGCGCCGCGGCTTCACCGGCTGGACGCTCCGGGTGCACGGCACGCCGGGGCATTCGTCGCTCGTGTTCGGCCGCGAGTACGGCTACGGCGCCGTGTTCGAGCTGGCGCGCATTCTCGACACGTTCCGCGACTCGCTCGTGGGCGAGCAGTACCTGACGTTCAATCCGGGGGTCGTGCTCGGCGGCACCACCATGGAGTTCGACCCCCGGCAGAGCCGCGGGAGCGCGTTCGGCAAGTCGAACGTGATCGCCGAGACGGCGCTTGCGGTCGGGGACCTGCGCACGGTCTCGCTGGAGCAGCGCGAGCGGGCCAAGCGGCGCATGCGGGCGATCGCGGCGCGCAACCTGCCGGGCACTTCGGCCGACATCACCTTCGAGGATTCGTCCGAGCCGTTCTCTCCCACGCCCGCCAACTATGCCCTGCTAGATCGCCTCAAAGCGGCGAGCCGGGACCTGGGCTTCGGTCCCGTGGAGGCGGTGGATCCCGCGGCGCGCGGCGCGGCCGACATCTCGTTCGTCTCCGCCGACGTAGGTGCCGCGCTCGACGGCCTGGGGGTGGTGGGCGACGGCGGCCACACCGTGAACGAGAAGGTCGATCTCCAGACCATCCCGTTCATGGCCAAACGGGCGGCGGTGCTGATCTACCGGCTCACCAGGGGGAGTCCGGCCCCGTGAGGCGGCGAAGAAGTGAAACGTGACAAGTGAAACGGGGGCTCCACCGTCGGGACGGCCCACTTTTCACTATTCACTTCTCACGTTTCACTCAGGTCCGATGGCGAGAGGCCGGCGTCACATGTCACACGTGCGGATGCATTGCAGGATGTGCTCGACCTTGGGTTCGATCAGGTGATAGTAGACGTGCACGCCGTCCCGGCGCGCCGCCACGATGTCCGCGCCGCGCATCTTCGCGAGATGCTGCGACACGATCGCCTGCGGGAGACTCACCTTGTCCTGGATCTCCGACACCGTGGCTTCGCCGGCCTCGAGCACTTCCACGATCTTGAGGCGCTCGGGATGGCCAAGCATCCGGATGATGTCGGCCGCCCGGCTGAGCACTTCGGGCGTCACGGAGCGGACCAGCTGGCGCCTGACCATGGGATCATTATATAGCTATTATACTATCTAGTCAAGAGCGGGCCGGGCCGTGTGCCAGGGTTCCGCTGATGAGTCCGCGTTGCCGGGGCGGACGGGCCAGAGCGACGCCGGGGCGCGTACGGTGATGCTGGGCTGGTGTGTGGAAGTCGCTCGGCCCGTAGGCGTCGCGGAGGCCCTGGCCGCCCCGCGCCACGGGCCGCGCGGTGGACTAGATGTCGAGATTCCGCACGAACTTCGCGTTCTCTTCGATGAACACCCGCCGCGGCTCGACTTCGTCGCCCATCAGCATCTCGAACAGCTGCGCGGCGCGCACCGCGTCCTCGAGCTCCACCTTGAGGATCGTGCGGGTGGCCGGATCCATCGTCGTCTTCCACAGCTGGTCGGGGTTCATCTCGCCGAGGCCCTTGTACCGCTGCACCGCGGCGCTGCCCTTGCCGGAGCCATTGGTCAGCCGCTTGATGTACTCGTCGCGCTCCTTCTCGTCGTAGACGTAGTACTCCTCCTTGCCCCGCGCGACGCGGAACAGTGGCGGCTGCGCGATGTACACGTAGCCCGCCTCGATGAGCGGCCGCATCTGATTGTAGAAGAACGTCAGCAGCAGCGTGCGGATGTGCGCCCCGTCCACGTCCGCGTCGGTCATGATGATGACCTTGTGGTAGCGCGCCTCGTCCAGCTTGAACTCGTCTTCACCGACCCCGGTCCCGATCGCCGTGATGATCGCCCGGATCTCCTCGTTCGAGAGGATCTTGTCGACCCGCGCCTTCTGCACGTTGAGGATCTTGCCGCGCAGCGGGAGGATGGCCTGGAACGACCGGTCGCGCCCCTGCTTGGCCGAGCCGCCGGCGCTGTCGCCCTCAACGAGGTAGAGCTCGCACAGGGAGGGGTCGGTGAGCGAGCAATCGGCGAGCTTGCCCGGCAGGATCCCGCCTTCCAGCGCGCTCTTCTTGCGCACCAGCTCCCGGGCCTTGCGCGCCGCCTCGCGCGCCCGCGCCGCGCTCGCGGCCTTCTCGATCACCACCCGGGCCGCGCTCGGCGTCTCCATCAGGAAGTTCGACAGGTGCTCGTATACCACCTGCCGCACGATCCCCTCCACCTCCGAGTTCCCCAGCTTCGTCTTGGTCTGCCCCTCGAACTGCGGCTCCTTGACCTTGACGTGGATCACGGAGGTGAGCCCCTCGCGCACGTCGTCCCCGGAAAGCGTGAAGCTCTCCTTCTTGAGCAGGCCCTTGGTCTTCGCGACCTCGTTGATCGCGCGCGTGAGGGCCGCCTTGAAGCCCGTGAGGTGCGTGCCGCCTTCGTGCGTGTTGATGTTGTTCACGAACGAGAACGTGTTCTCCGCGTAGCCGTCGTCGTACTGCAGCGCCACGTCGATCTCGACCTCGTCCTTGGTCGTGGTGAACGTGATGGGCTTGGGGTGCAGCGCCCGCCGGCTGCCGCGCAGGTACTCGACGAACTGCTTGAGACCGTCCCGGAACTGGAAGACCTCCTCCTTGGGCGGCGTCACGCGCTCGTCGAGCGCCACGAGCGTGACCCCGCTGTTCAGGAACGCCAGCTCGCGCAGCCGGCTCGCCACCGTGTCGTAGTCGAACCGCGTCTCCGTGAACACCTGGGAGTCGGGTCGGAAGTGCACGCGCATTCCCGTCTTCCGGACCTTCCCCGTCACGGTCAGCTTCTCCACCGTGACCCCGCGCTCGAACGCCATGTGATGCTCCTGACCATCCCGCCACACCCAGACGTCGAGCCGCTCCGACAGGGCGTTCACCACCGAAACCCCAACGCCGTGCAGGCCGCCCGACACCTTGTAGGTGCTCTTGTCGAACTTGCCGCCGGCGTGCAGCATCGTCATCGCGACTTCGAGCCCCGGCAGGTGCTCCGTCTTGTGGAGGTCCACCGGAATCCCGCGGCCGTTGTCCGTGACCGTGATCGAGTTGTCGGCGTGAATCGTGACCTCGATCCGGTCGCAGAACCCCGCCAGCGCCTCGTCGATCGAGTTGTCCACCACCTCGTAGACGAGGTGGTGCAGCCCGCGCGCGGCCGTCGAGCCGACATACATCCCCGGGCGCTTGCGGACCGCCTCCAGTCCCTTGAGGACCTGAATCGCGTCCGCGCTGTAGCCGTCCTTGCGTGCGGTCATCGTCTCACTCGTTTCCCGTTTCCCGTTGCCCGTCACTTCCCTCTGCCCCCTCTGCCCCTCTCCCCCGCTGTTCCGCTCTCCCGTTCCCTCAGCCGGCCCGCCACACGATCCGCCGGATCTGCTTGCCGGCCTGCCCGAGCTGGCGCAGGATGTCGGGCGTCATCAGCTGCAGCTCCTGCATCCACGCCGCCGTGGCCACGCGCACGAACAGGATGCCATCCTCGGTGACGCCCTCCGGCGCCGTGATGCGGGCGACCGGCGCCCCGACGAGGTGCGCCCACTCCTCCACGACGCTCGCCTGGTCGAGCCGGGTCTTGAGACCGGTGCGGCGCAGGTAGGCGGCCAGCGCTTCTCCGACGCCCACCGTCCGCTCACGCGGCAAGGCAGCCCCCGTGCATCAGCCAGCGCGGCCGGTCGAGCAGGGCGTCCGGCACCTCGGCGTCGCGCGGCGCCGTCACGATGGCCTGGCCGGGCAGCGTTTCGGCGATTAGCGCGAGCAGGCGCCGCTGGCGCTCGGCATCGAGCTCGGCGAACGCGTCATCGAACAACGCGATCGGCGCGGTGCCGTGCGCCGCCTCCAGGCAGCGCGCCTCGAGCAGCCGGAGAGCGAGGGCCGCCGTTCGCTGCTGGCCCGCCGAGCCGAACTGGCGGGCCTCGCGCCCGCCGAGTAGCAGGCGCAACTCGTCGCGATGCGGCCCCACCGTCGTGGCGCCGCGCCGCAGGTCCCGGTCCCGCGCCGCCGCCAGCCCGCGCAGCACCTCGTCTTCGTCCGTGCTGCCGCCGCGATGCAAGTGATACTCGAGCGCCGGCACCTCGCCCTCGCCCAGGTCCGCGCACAGCGTGGCGTATTGCGCGGCGTGCGCGCTCACCCACGCGAGCCGCCGGGCCGCCACGACGGCCGCGGCGCGGGCGAACGGCGCGTCGAACGCCCACGCCGGCTCCGCCTCGCCCCGACGCAGCGCCAGGTTGCGCTGGCGCAGCGCGTTGCGCAGCGCCGTGAGGGCGTCGAGATACCCCCGGTCGCTCAGGGCCAGCGCGACGTCGAGATAGCGCCGCCGCTCCGCCGGGCCTCCCGCCACCAGGGCCCGGTCCGCGGGGGCGAAGCTGACTGCCAGGACGCACCCGACGGCGTCGCCCAGCTTGCCGACGGCTGCGCCGTTCACCGTCACCTTCTTGCGCCGTCCGTGCACTTCGTAGCCCGCGGTGACCCGGTGCTGCGCCACGCCCGCGACGAAGAACCCCGCCTCGCCGAATCGCACCAGCTCGTGGTCCTTCCCGCCGCGGAACGAGCGGAACAGCACGAGGTAGTAGATCGCCTCGAGCAGATTGGTCTTGCCCTGCCCGTTCTCCCCGACGATGACCACGCCGCGCGGCGGAAGGTCGACGTCGAGCGCGGCGAGATTGCGGAATTGGCGGACGGTGAGACGGGTCAGTTCCACACGGCGTCCGCGAGCGATGCACGAGCGGCCGCGAAACGCCGCGCGGCGTACCGCGGCCGCGCCGCGAGCAACCCAGTCGCCATACCGAAAATTACTCCCGCCCCGGAGGGGGGTCAACGCTCGCGGCGCGGCGCGCCGCCGACCGCGCAACCACCGTTACCGACGTCGTCACGGTGGTGCGGTCACCCACGAGATCCTTGGCGTAGCCGCTGATTGGCACCAGCTCGCCCGGGGTCAGGCCCTCGGGAATCGGCCAGCGGAACACGTCGACCGCGTCCACCCGATCGAACGCGTCCGCCTCCTCCGTGCGGCCCAGAATCGTCACCGTGACGGAATCCAGCCCGTTGTCGTCGTGCGCCCGGACCACGAGCTCGAGCGTGTCGGGGCTGAACACGGTGGCCCCGGGTGGTAGCTCGATCGAGAGGCTGGGAGGCCCGGGCCGCAGGCGATCCGTGCGGCACGCCGCGAGCCACACGGCCGCGACGACGAGCCCCACCCTGCGCAGCGCCGCTGTCACGCGCCCGTGAACTTGGCGTCGCGCTTCTCGAGGAACGCGCGCATGCCCTCCCGCATGTCGGCGGAGGCGGCCGCGAGCCCGAAGTGGTTGGCCTCGAGGAGCAGGCCGTCCCCCAGCCCGATGTCGAGGCCGCGATCCACCGCCTCGATGCACAGCGCCACCGCCAGCGGTCCCTGCGCCAGGATCGTGCGCACCAGCTTCTCGCACGTCGGCAGGAGCTCCGCCGCCGGCACCACGCGGTTGACCAGCCCGATGCGGAACGCCTCCGCCGCGTCGATCATCTGGCCGCTGAGGATCATCTCGAGGGCGCGACCCTTGCCGACTAGGCGCGGCAGGCGCTGCGTGCCGCCGAAGCCCGGCGTGATGCCGAGCTTCACCTCCGGCTGGCCGAACTTGGCGTGCTCCGCGGCGATCCGCACGTGGCACGCCATGGCGAGCTCGCAGCCGCCGCCCAGCGCAAACCCGTTCACCGCCGCGACGACCGGCTTGGGGCAGGTCTCCAGCTTGCGCAGCACCGCCTGGCCGCGCAGCGCCCGCGCCTTGCCGTCGAACGGCCCCTGCTTGACCAGCTCGGCGATGTCCGCGCCGGCGACGAACGCCTTGGCGCCTGCGCCCGTGAGGATGGCCCCGCCGACGTCGGCCCGATCGCGAATCTCGTCCGCCGCGCGGTCCAGCTCGTCGAGCACGGCGTCGTTGAGGGCGTTGAGCTTGTCGGGGCGGTTGACCGTCACCGTCGCGATACGGTCGGTGACCGTGAAGAGGAGAAGGTCGTATGGCATGGCGGAAACTTAATCCCCGGCGCGGCCCGATGGAGGGCGAGGGTGGCGCGCCGGGCCGCCCCGTGACAACTTTGCTGAGATCCCACGTGCCACCGGACGGTTCCGAGGGAAGGGCGACGGGCCCGCGCATTCGGCGCGGGCCGGTAGCGTGGTGAACAGTTGATGGAGGCATCATGCGGCGAGTCGCGGGATGGGGTGTGGTGGTCGGCGGTGTGCTGCTGTTGGCGGGGCTCGCGGCCACGCGGGTGGACGCCGGAGCCGGGCACGCTCCCCCCACGGTGACGGTGTACAAGACCCCCACGTGAGGCTGCTGCTCCCAGTGGGTGGTTCACCTGCAAGCCAACGGATTCACGGTCGTGACGCGGGAAGTCGATGAGGCGGCGCTGAAAGAAATGAAGGTGGGCGCCGGCGTCCCGCGCCAGCTGGAAGCGTGCCACACGGCCCTGGTGGGCGGCTACGTCGTCGAAGGACACGTGCCGGCGGAAGACATCAACCGGCTGCTCACGGAGCACCCCGCGGTCGTGGGGCTCGCGGTTCCGGGCATGCCGATCGGCTCGCCGGGCATGGAGCAGGGCGGGCGGAAGGACCCATATGACGTGCTCACCTTTGACCGTCGGGGACAGACGACGGTCTTCTCACACCACTGAGGCTTCCGGCGAGCATGATCGTCCGCGGCGCATGACCACCCGCGATCTCCCATGACCGCGCCGGACGGCTTCCTCGGTGTGCTGGAGGTGTCGGGCAAGGGGGCGGCGTTCGTGCGCCGGCGCGAGGCGAACTACCTGCCGTCCCGTCAGGACATTCACGTCAGTCCCAAGCTCGTCGAGCGATACGGCCTCCGCACGGGAGACGAAATCGCGGGTGAGGTGGCGCCGGCGCAGGGGCGTGGCCGGGGGATGTCCCTCCGCTCGATCGCGGCCGTCAACGGCCGACCCGCCGAGACGGCCAGGGACCGGCCGGAGTTCGGCGAGCTGCGCGCGGTCCACCCCAATGAGCGCCTCGCCCTCGACTGCGACCTGCGCCGCAACGGCCAGCCGGACTACACCAACCGGATCATCGACCTGCTGTCCCCTGTCGGAAAGGGGCAACGGGCCCTGGTGGTGTCGCCGGCCAAGGCCGGCAAGACGATGGTGCTGCAGGCCATGGCCGAGGGTGTCGTGCGGAACCACCCGCAGGCCACGCTCTTGATCCTGCTCGTGGACGAGCGGCCGGAGGAAGTCACCGAGATGGAGCTGTGCGGGTTCGGGGAGGTGGTCGCCTCGAGCTTCGACTTCCCGCCCGAGCGGCACACGGCCCTGGCCGAGCTCACACTGGAGCGGGCGCGGCGCCGCGTCGAGCTGGGCCAGGACGTCGTCCTGATCCTGGACTCGATCACCCGGCTCGCGCGCGCCTACAACACGGTCGAGCGTGGCAGTGGCCGCACGCTCACGGGCGGGCTCGATGCGAACTCGATGGAGGAGCCCAAGCGGTTCCTCGGCAGCGCGCGCCGCATCGACCCCGCGCAGGGCGGCGGCTCGCTCACCATCATCGGCACCGCGCTGGTCGACACCGGTTCCAAGATGGACCAGGTGATCTTCGAGGAGTTCAAGGGGACCGGCAACAGCGAGCTCGTGCTCAGCCGGGAACTGGCGGATCGGCGCGTGTTTCCGGCAATCGATCTGAGCGCGAGCGGGACGCGGCGCGAGGAGTTGCTGCTCCCGCCGGACCTGCTCGCCCTGTCCCACGCCCTGCGGAATCGCCTCGCCCGCCAGCCGCCGATCGACGCGATGAACGACCTGCTGAGCCTCATGCGGCGGTCGTCCAGCCTGGAGGAATTGGCGAAGCAGGTGCGCTAGCGTGCCCACCGTCCTCGCGCTCGATCAGGGAACCACCGGCTCGACGGCCCTCCTCGTCGGCGACGCGGGGGAAACCGTCGGGCGCGGCTACCGTGAGATCCGTCAGCACTACCCGGCGCCGGGGTGGGTGGAGCACGATCCCGAGGATATCTGGCAGGCGACCGTCGCCGCCGCGCGCGACGCGCTCGGCAGCGAGACCCCGGCGGCCATCGGCATCACCAACCAGCGTGAGACGGTGATCGCGTGGGAGCGACAGACCGGCCGGCCGGTTCACCGGGCGCTGGTGTGGCAGGATCGGCGCACGGCCGGTCGGTGCCGGGATCTCCGGGCCGCGCACGGCGACGCGTTCCTCGTCGAGCGCACCGGACTCGTCTGGGATCCCTACTTCTCCGCCACCAAGATCGAGTGGCTGCTGCGCGAGGTTCCGGGCCTGCGCAGCCGGGTTGCCCGCGGCGACGTGGTGTTCGGCACCGTGGACAGCTGGCTCACGTTCCGTCTGACGGGTGGCCGCGCGCACGTCACCGACCCGACCAACGCGTCCCGTACCCTGCTGTACAACATCAGGACCCGCGACTGGGACGTTGAGCTGCTCGAGCTGTTCGGCGTGCCGCGAAGCGCGCTCCCGGCGCTCGTGCCGTCGAGTGGGGTCGTCGGCGCGGCCGATCGTGCGGTGCTCGGCGTCGCCGCGCCCGTGGCCGGCATGGCGGGAGACCAGCAGGCCGCGCTGTTCGGCCAGGGCTGCTACCAGCCCGGAGACTCGAAGAACACGTACGGCACGGGCGCGTTCCTCCTGATGCTGGTGGACCGGCCCGCGCCGGCCGGGAAGGGGGTGCTCACGACCATGGCGTGTGACGCGCGCGGGGAGCCGGCGCTCGCGGTCGAGGGCGCGATCTTCATCGCCGGCGCCGCGGTCCAGTGGCTGCGTGATGGGTTGGGTCTGATCGCGACCGCCGCCGAGACCGAGGTCCTTGCCCGATCGGTGCCCGATACCGGCGGCGTGTATTTCGTGCCGGCCCTGGTGGGGCTGGGCGCCCCGCACTGGGAGCCCGACGCCCGGGGCACCATCGTAGGGCTCACGCGCGGGACCGGGCGCGCCCACCTCGTCCGGGCGGCCCTCGAAGCCATGGCCTACAGCACGCGCGAAGTGGCCGAAGCCATGGCCGCCGCCACTGGCGTTCCCCTGAAGACCCTCAAGGTAGACGGCGGGGCCGCCGCCAACGACTGGCTGATGCAGTTCCAGGCCGACGTGCTGACGGTCCCCGTCTGGCGGCCGGCTGCGGTGGAATCGACCGCACTCGGGGCGGCCGGCCTCGCGGGTCTGGCGGTGGGGGTCTGGGCCGACGCCGCGACGTTCCAGGCCACCCGCAGCTACCAGGCATTCAACCCGAAAGCCGAACGCGAAGACGCGGGATACCGGGAGTGGGCGCGCGCCGTGGCCACCACCCTTCATTGGGCCCGTTTGGGCCGTGCCGCGCGGTCTCGCGAAGAGATCTAAAATATTGTGGCACATTGGCTTCAGGGTTCTCACGAACTTCCGCGTCACTTAAGCCCGGCTTAACGACTCCTTAACAAAGCAGATCTACATTTAGCGCAGTCCGTATTAGCACGTAGTGCGCGCGCGGGACTACTACCGATTCGAAGGAGTACCACGTGACGAGCCTGATTCGTTGGACGAGCGCGGCAGCGCTGGTCGTACTGCTCGGTGCCTGTACGGAGCACGAGATCCAGTACATCGAGAAGCCAGTCTTCAATCCGCCGCCCGACGCGGCGGCCGGGTTCCTCGGCTATTACACACCCGCCGACAAGCAGACCACCTGCGGCAACTGCCACGCCGACTTCCAGGCGTCATGGGTGCACACCAAGCACGCCATCGCGTGGGAAGATCTCCAGGCATCTGGCCATGCGGAGGCGATGTGCCAGGGCTGCCACTCCGTGAGCGAGCTGGGTAATGCGGTCGATTCGACCGCCGGCTACAACAAGGTGGCGGACACCGCCTACTTCGACGTGCAGTGCGAGAGCTGCCACGGCCCGGGCCTGGCCCACGTCGAATCCGTGTTTGGCGGCAGCGTGGTGAAGCCGCTCGCCTCCATCCATGTGGACACGTCCCTCACCAATGGCTGCGGCGAGTGCCACACGGGCACGCACGAGCCGTTCGTGGATCAGTGGACCAAGTCGAAGCACGGCTACGGCGGGACGGCCTTCGAGGAGGAGGGCGGACGCTCGGGGTGCAACGTCTGCCACGAGGGTCGCAAGGCCATCATGTTGAATTTCGGCGCCCAAACGGACTTTCTCGAAAACGCCGACTCGCTGGACTACCAGCCGATCGTGTGCGCCGTCTGTCACAACCCGCACGACGCAACCAACGAAGGCCAGCTGCGGGCTCCGCTGGGCGAGCCGAGCCGGGAACAGGTTTGCATCAAGTGCCACGCCCGTGAGGGCGCGCCGCCGTCGAGTGGTGCTGGGCGCCGCGGCCCCCACGCGGCCCAGGGGCTCCTCGTGATCGACGAGGATGTGGGTTGGATTCCGCCGGGCTTCGCCTACGACACCACGAAGATCGTGGGCTCGCACGGCACCACCGCCAACCCGCGCCTGTGCGCCGCCTGCCACGTGTACATCTACGAGGTGACGGACGCCGCGACGGGGGACTTCCTGCTCAACAGCGTCGGGCACACGTTCGAGGCAATCGGCTGCCTGGACGCGCAGGGGCTGCCGGTCGACGGCCCGTGCGCCGATTCTGAGCGCAACTTCAAGGGGTGCGCGGTCTCTGGGTGCCACGGGGATGAGACGGCCGCACGTTCCGCGTTCCAGACGGTGCGGACGCGGATGAACACGCTGACCGACCTGCTGTGGAACGACGTCAACGGCAACGCCGTGCTGGAGTCGACGGACACCGGGCTGCTGCCGCGGATCCTCGCGCAGGCGATCGGCGCCGGCAACCTGAACGCGATCAACCTGTACGACAACGTCTTGACCCCGGCCGAAGGGGCGATCTGGAACGCGCAGCTTGCGCGCACCGACCAGCGGCCCCAGTGGGCCAGCTTCACGGTGCTGGGGCAGAAGAGCTGCACGCCGACCACCACCTGCACCACGCAGGGCAGCTCGAACACGGCCCACAAGTCGAGCGGCGAGGGGGTGCACAACCCATTCCTGCTCGAGGCGCTGCTGCTGGCGTCGATCGACTACCTGACGACGTACTACAACCTCCCATCGCCGCCGGCGGATCTCTCCATGCACGCGACGGTGCCGCCGGGCGTGCGCGCGCTGCGGTGATCGTTGGCAGTGGGTCCCGGCGGGCCCGGGAAGTCCTGGGCCCGCTGGCACCCGAAACCGCAGTGCGATGAATGGCCAGCCGGCTCCCCTCCCTCGGGTTGGTGGAGCCGGCTGCTACGTTCGGGGCGGTCCGTGGCCGCGCAGCCGCCCACGGCGGCCCTGGTGGAACGGCGCGGCCGCAGTGGAGACGCAGGGGAGAGAGGGCGAGCATGCCTGACACGGTGGACGTACGGGAATCCGGCTCCGAGCTGAACCGGCTGCTGCTCGCCGGCGTCCTCGTGGTCACGGCGTTCGTGGTGCTTCTGGTGATCGCGTTGTATCTCCTTCCCGCGCAGCGCCTCCGGATCCCGGAGCTCCAGCCCGCGATCCGCGTGGCGCGGGTCGCGGACTTCCCCGTCGGAACCGGACGCGTGGTGAACTGGGGCGCACGCGTGGTGCTGGTCGTGCGGCGGTCCGCCGCGACATACTACGCGGTGCAGGGGACCGCTCCCAGCGACGGCTGCCTGCTCAAGTGGGACGAGCAGGGACTGCAGATCGTCTCCCCGTGCAGCCACGTCGTCTATGATCTGCACGGCAACGTGGTGACGGGCCTGACCACGGTTCCTCTCGGCCGGTTCGGTGTCTTCGTGCACGGAGACGTGGTCTACGTGAAGGAGGCGCCATGACCGGACGGGTCCGCGGCTGGCTTGTGCAGTTCTGGGAGGACCTCCGGCAGTCCACCGATCCCAGCCTGCTCGGCATCGCCCGGTTGCTCGGCTTGCTCTACGGCCCGATCGACGGCCGCTCACGCATCGACGTGTCGCTCCGCAAGGCGCTCGGCTACCGCCTGCCGGCCCACGTCACGTGGCGGCACGCACTCGGGAGCATCGCCTACCTGCTCCTGATGGTGCAGGTGGCGACCGGCGTCCTGCTGGTGTTCTACTTCCGGCCGTCGGCTCAGGAAGCGTACGCCAGCATTCAGTACATCCAGTCGCAGGCACCGTTCGGGTGGCTGATTCGGGGCCTGCACGTCTGGTGCGCCAGCCTCCTCATCGTCGTGCTCCTGGCACATCTGGCCCGCGTGTTCTTCGGCGGGGCGTACAAGCCGCCGCGCGAGACCAACTGGCTGATCGGGGTCGGGCTGTTCGGCGTCGTCCTGGCCTTCGGGGCGTCGGGCTACCTGTTGCCATGGGATCAGTGGGCGTACTGGACCTTCTCGGAGGGGCTGGAGCTGGTGTCCGCGATCCCGGTGGTGGGCGGGCTCGTCACGGAGCTGCTGCGCGGCTACTCGCTCGTCTCCGGCTCCACCCTGAGCCGGCAATTCGCGCTCCACGTGGTGCTGCTACCCTGGCTGCTGTTCGTCCTGCTGGGGCTCCACTTCACCCTGATCCGCCGGCACGGCATCACCCCGCCGCCCGGACGCGAGACGTCCGAGCCCGGCGTGCGCTTCTATCCGGTGCACCTGATGCGGTCGCTGATGGTCGCCGCGGTCACGCTCGCCGTGCTGATCACGCTCGCGACCTGGTTCACGCGTCCCGTCGGCCCCCCCGCGGATCCCGGGGAGATGCCGCGCGACCTGATCTCCACCTGGCTGATCGTCGACATCGGGCGCACGCTGGGGCACTTCCTGGGAGGGTGGGGCGTGGCGCTGTTCGTCCTGCTCGGCGTCGCGCTCGCCCTGCTGCCGCTGTTCGACCGCGGTCCCGAGCGGCGGCTGCGCGAGCGCCCCCTGGTGCTCGCGGCCGGCATCGCGTTCTTCGCCGTGACGCTGGTGACGTGGGGCGTGGGCCGCACGCTGCAGTCGCGGGGACCCGTGCCGCATGCGGCGCCGGCGGAGGCGCCCGCCCGGCCCGTGCCGTTCGGCGCGGACGAGGGAGGGATCGCGCCGCTGCACCCGGACTCGACCGATGCGATCACCGCGGGGAGGCCCCGATGACGCCACGGCTCGTCGGGCTCGCGGCGCTGGGGGTCGGCCTGCTGGCGGGCCGGATCCGGGCCCTGCCGGCGCAGACCCCGTCGCTCGCGATCGACAGCTCGTATTCCTGCGTGGTGTGCCACGCCGAGCACCGCCGCGCCTTCCTGTCCGGGGTCCATGCCGAGCGGGGCATCCGGTGCCACAACTGTCACGGCGGCAATCCGGCCGTGCTCGATCTGCCGGGAGCGCACACGGGGCGGTTCCTCGGCCGGCCCACGAAGCTGCAGATCGCGAATCTGTGCGCGTCCTGCCATGCGGACCCCAACCAGATGCGGCAGTTCGGCCTGTCGGCCGATCAGCTGGCCAGCCTGCGGGCCAGCCGCCACGGGCAGCTGCTCGAGCGCGGTGATCCCGATGCGCCGACGTGCACCGATTGTCACGAATCGCACCTGATCCGCCGGGCGACGGACGCGCGCAGCAACTCCTACCCGGCGAACATCCCGGTGCTGTGCGCGCGCTGCCACACGGACGCGAAGCTGATGAGCACGTACGGGCTGCCGACGGACCAGTTCACGCAATATGCCTCGAGCGCGCACGGCGTCGCGGTGTTTCAGGACGAGAACTTTGCCGCCCCCACGTGCATCGGCTGCCACGGCTCGCACTCCGCCCTCCCGCCGGGCGTGACGCAGATCGCCGACGTGTGCGGGCGCTGCCACACGCTCGAGCGGCAGGCCCTGTTCAGCGGGCCGCATGGCGCGCCCGCCAAGCAGGGTCGCCTCGCGGGATGCATCGGGTGCCACAGCAACCACGGTACCGAGAAAGTGCCGCAGGACTCCATCGCGTGGACGTGCCTCAAGTGTCATTCCGCTGGTAGCGCGCCGGCTGCGCTGGGCGAGCAGCTGCAGGAGCGCATCGTTCGCGCGGCGGCGGACCTGGACCAGGCGGAGCGTGCCATCGACGTGCTGATCCACAAAGGCCGGGACGTGACCGACAGCCGGCTCCGCTACGAGGACGCGCGCACCTGGTATCGCCAGGTCGTGCTGGTGCAGCACGATCTCGATCTCGGGACGCTGGAGGATCTCGAGCTGCGCGTCGCCTCCGCCACCCGCACGATCGACGAGGCGGCGACCGCGGCCGGCGAGAACGAGTGGGAGCACAAGCTGCTGCTCGTGCCGGTGTGGTTCCTCGCGCTCGCGGTGGTGGCGCTCGCCTGGATCCGGATCGCCGATCGGCGCCGGGACCACGGAGCGCGTGGATGACGGGCGGGACGCCGGCGCTCACGCCCCGGCGTCGGCGGCGGCGGTGGCTGCGGCTGCTGGTGCAGCTCACCATCGCGGGCGTGATCCTGCTGACGGTCGGCACCGTGGGGTTCGTCGAGTACAGCGGCCAGCCGGGGTTCTGCAACAACTGCCACAACATGGTGCCGTACTATGAGTCGTGGAAGACGTCCAGCCACAGGGATGTGAAGTGTATCCTCTGCCACTATGCGCCGGGCATCAAGGCGGAGGCGATGGGCAAGTTCCAGGCGGCCAATCAGGTCGTGAAGTACATCACCAAGCAGTACGGCATGAAGCCCTGGGCCGAGATCGACGATGCCGCGTGCCTGCGCTCGGGCTGCCACGTCGAGGCCAAGCTGTCGGCGGAGGTCGAGTTCAAGGGGGTCCGCTTCAGCCATGCGGACCACCTGGGCGAGCTGCGGCGCGGCAAGCAGCTGCGGTGCACGAGCTGCCATTCGCAGATCGTGCAGGGCGCCCACGTCGCGGTCACCGAGGCGACCTGCTTCCTCTGCCACTTCAAGGAGCGCCGCACCGCCGAGCCGGTGGCCGGCTGCATCGGGTGCCATCCCGCCCCACCGCGCGTGCAGCAGGCGGGCGGCGTGGTGGTCGACCACCCGCAGTTCGTGCGCGACCTCGTCTCCTGTCTCTCCTGCCACAGCCAGGTGGTGCAGGGCGCGGGGGGAGTGGACCAGTCGCGCTGCTTCAACTGCCACAACGAGCCGGCGCGGTTGCAGGAGTTCGGCAATACGTCGCTGCTGCACCGCAAACACATCACGGAGCACAAGGTCGAGTGCACGCAGTGCCACGAGCCCATCGAGCATCGCGTCGTCACGCCGCCCGGGATGACGACCGGCACCGAATCGCTCGATTGCGCGTCGTGCCACCAGGGTGTGCACACGGCGCAGCAGCGGCTGCTCGCGGGCGTCGGCGGGCACGGGGCGGAGTCCCTGCCCAGCGCGATGTACCGCGCGCAGGTCTCGTGCAAGAGCTGCCACGAGCTGAACCGGCAGACGCGGGGGCACGAAGACGTGCAGGTCGCGGGAGAGGCGTCGTGCATGGCCTGCCACGGAACGCGCTACGCGGACATCCTCCCCAGCTGGCGGGAGGAAATGACGCGGCGCCTCGAGCGGGTCGAGCGGGCCGTGCGCGGCGCCGAGGCGCTGCGCTCCGCCGGGCCGGTGGCAGGCCGCCGGGCGGCGGACAGCTTGCTGGGGCTCGCGCGGGAGAACGTCGAGCTGGTCCGCGTCGGCCGCGGCGCGCACAACGTGGGGTACGCCGATCGGCTGCTGCACGCCGCTGTGGACCTGACCCGCCGCGCGGTGACCGCGGGCAGACTGCCGTTCGACGTGGGACGCGTGGATCTGGGCCCCGCGCTCGACCGCAGCGCCTGCCTCCAGTGTCATCTCGCCGTCGAGCGCCAGGCGGGCGTCTTCCAGGGCGCGCGCTTCGCGCACGAGCCGCACCTCGGCGCCGGCCTCCCGTGCACCGCCTGCCACACGCCGCTCGACGACCACGGCAAGATCACGCTGCGATCCACGGCGGACTGCCAGGGTTGTCATCATCGCGCCACCGAGCCCGCGACCTGCCTGCATTGCCATACGGGGTCCAACGCGGTGCCTGCCGGCGTGATCCGGCGGCCGGCGGGCGACTTCCCGCACCCGACGCACGTGGCGATCGGCCTCGCCTGCACAGTGTGCCACCAGGCGCCCGCGATGCGGGCGGCGGATCTCAACTGCGACACCTGTCACGGCGCGCACCACCTGCCGGCTGCCAACTGCCTCGCCTGCCACCGCCCGGACACGGGCGTGAAGGCCAAGCACATGCAGGCGGCCATTGCGCACCGTCCCTGTACGGGGTGCCACGGCGACAAGGTCGCCGGCCTCACCGAGTGGTCGCGCCAGATCTGCACGGTGTGCCACACGGATCGCGTGCAGCACAACGCGCCGCTGGTGTGCGACAAGTGCCATCAGATGGTGCCGCTCAGCGGAGCGGAACGGTAGGTCGGGGGAGCACCCGGGGTGGCCGGCCCGGCGGCGTCGTGGGCCGGGTCCGGTGCGGCATGCGCTCCCGCGGAATCGCGGAGGTGGAGGGGTCATGCGGAGCATACTGCGGGCGCTGCCGGTCGCGACGGCGCTCCTGATCGTCGCGGGCGTGGCAGCCGCCCAGGAGCGGGACGCCTGCCTCATGTGTCACGGGGAGCCGGGGTTCTTCAAGGGGAAGCCGGACTCCGCCGCCCTGGTCGTCGCGCAGGCCAGCCTCGACAGCTCGGTGCACGGGGCGGCCGGCGTCCGCTGCAGCATGTGCCATCCGGCCATGACGGCCTTCCCGCACCCCGTGGACGCCAAGCCGCTCGCCTGCAGCGGCTGCCACGCGGACGTCGGGGCCCAGTACATCAGGAGCCTGCACGGCTACGCGCTGGAGCGCGGCAACCCCCGCGCGCCCACGTGCATGAGTTGTCACGGCGCCCACGGCGTGCTGGCCAGCAGCGACCCGCGGTCACCGACCCACAAGGTCCGCCTGCCGGGCACCTGCGCCACCTGTCACGGGACGGCGGGCCTGCTCACCGACCAGATTGTGAAGCTGCCGCAGTCGTTCACGGACTACGCCCAGTCGGTGCACGGGCAGGGCACCGGGCGCGGCGTCGCATCGGCGGCCTCCTGTGCGGACTGCCACGGCGTCCACGACATCCTCGGCGCGGCGGATCCGACGTCGCGGATCAACCCGCGCAACGTGGCGGCGACGTGCGGGCAGTGCCACCCCGACATCGAGCTGCAGTACGACGGCTCGATCCACGGCCGGGCGCTGCACGCCGGCGTGACCGACGCGCCGACGTGCACGAGCTGTCACGGCGAGCATCACATCCTGTCGCCGCGCAACCCCGACGCGAAGACCTACGCGGCGCACATCGCAACCGAGACGTGCGGCCAGTGCCACAACGATCCCGTGATCGTCGCGAAGTACAACCTGCAGGGGGGCGTCGTCGGCTCCTACGTGGACAGCTATCACGGCTGGGCGGTGCGGCGGAACTACGCGCGGGCGGCGACGTGCGTCAGCTGTCACGGCGTCCACTCGATCCTGCCGCGGAGCGATTCCCTGTCGACCATCAGCCCGGCACACGTCGTGAGCACGTGCCGCCAGTGCCACGCCAATGCCGACGAGGGCTTCGCGGCGAGTTACACGCACGAAAAGGCCTCCATCTCCGCCAACCCGGTGAACCGGGCCATCCGCGGCATCTACATCGTTCTGATCCTCGGACTCATCGGCGGGATGGTGCTGCACAACCTGCTCATCATGAACTACTTCATGATGCAGCGGCGCAAGGAGGAGGCGAGCGCGGAGGTGATGGTGCGGTTCGACCGTGTGCAGATCGTGCAGCACCTGATGCTCACCCTCGCCTTCATCGTGCTCGTGATCACGGGGTTCGCGCTGCGCTTCGCGGATGCGTGGTGGGTGCGCTGGCTGGCCGCCGCCGGGCTCACGGAGCCGGTCCGGCTCAACGTGCACCGTGTCGCCGCGGTCGTCATGATCCTGGTCGGGCTGAGCCACGCGCACTATGTGTTCTTCACCAAGCGCGGCAAGAAGGAGTTCCGCGCGATCGTGCCCACGTGGAGCGATCTCAAGGACCTGGTCCTGAACCTGCGGTTCTACACGGGGCGCAGCAAGGAGAAGGCGCAGTTCGGGCGCTACGACTACTCGCAGAAGGCGGAGTACTGGGCGCTGATCTGGGGCACGATCATCATGATCGTGACGGGCCTGGTGCTCTGGTTCCCGACCCTGGCCGCCAGGTTCCTGCCGTCCTTCCTGATCCCGGCGGCGCAGACGATTCACTACTACGAAGCGTGGCTCGCGACACTCGCCATCATCGTGTGGCATTTCTTCTTCGTGATCTTCCATCCCGAGGAGTACCCGATGAGCTGGACCTGGCTCACCGGGAAGATCAGCAAGCGGGCGGTGCGGGAACACCACGCCAAGTGGTACGAGGAGGAAACCGGCGCGCCGCCGCACACCGGAGAACACGGAGCCTGAAACAGAAGGGGGGCGCAACCCGCCGCCCCCAATGCTCACCGGCGACCGGGCGGTCGGCGTCACAGCCGGCCGCCCGGTGCGCTATCGGATCACTTCGTGTGCCAGCCCCAGAACTCGCCGTAGAAATCCCGGATCCGCTGGGCGTCCTCCGGCGTGATCTGCGCCCCCGGCTCCTTCATCATCTTGATGATGACGTCCCACCGCTCCTTCGGGCTCAGAATCGCGAGCTCCTTGAGGCGGTCACCGGTGTGGCAGTGCGCGCACTTCATGAAGGTCAGCGCGGCCTCCACCTTCGGCACATCGGTTTGATTGATGTGCGCGCCCGAGAGCTCGCTCATCCGCTGCACAAGATTGGGGATGTCCTCGGTGACGCCGTGCGCCGCCTGGAACGTCTCCTTCGTGTGACAGTCGGTGCACGTGCCTTCGAGCGCCACCATCGCCGGATCCGGCGGGCCGATGTGGGTGGCGAGATTCGCCAGATCCTGCTTGGTGGCGAGCTCCGCGCGCAGGCCGGAGACATCCCGCTCGAGCCGCACGAGGATCTGGGCGACGAAGATCAGGAGAACGAGGGCGGCCGCGCTCAGGATGGTGGCGAGGACCCGCCCGCGTCCGGTGCTACCGGTTGGCGTGGACATGTGCTCCATGGTCAACCTCCAGGAACGCTTTCCTCAGCGGGCCGCTCCCGCGGCCGCGATGGGAATCGGTTGAGACGCCGGCCGGGCGGATGCCTCGGCGGGCGCGTGCGGTTCGTCTTCGTGATAGATCGGCAGGAACGCGATTGCCGCCCGGAAGCCAAGCAGCCCGAGCGACACGATGCCGACCGTGATCATCACCTCGGACCACTTGGGCACGTACCGGGCGTACTCGGGGACCGCGATGCCGACGACCGCGACCCCGGTGCGCTGGACGACCACCGCGGTCACGGTCGCCAGCGCGGCCAGGAACAGACCGCCGTGGCGGCCGCGGAGCTCGGGGGCGGAGAACAGCGCGATGGCGCTCAGGACGAGCCCCAGCTCGAGCCACCACCAGGCGCTCGCCAGCGAGACGGTCATGGTCTCCAGGACGACCCCGCGCACGAGCATGTCGCCGAGGCGCACCACGAGATAGGCCGCCAGCAGATAGGGCATCGCACGACCCAGCGGGGCGAGCAGGTCGAACTCGGGCGGCCGGCGCCGCACCCGGGCCGTCAGCAGGGCCTCGACGATCACCATCGCCGGCCCTACCATCACCGCCGACAGAAAGAAGAGCAGCGGCAGGATCGGCGTGTACCACAGGACATTCAGCTTGTCCGTGATCAGGAACAGCGTCCCGAGGCTCGATTGATGCAGCGTCGAGAGCATGATGCCCGCGATGATCAGCAGCACCGGCATCTGATGATCGCGCGGCGCGACCCCGAGCCGCATCAGGACCTCCCAGCCCGCGAGGATCCCGCACACGATCAGCGTCCAGCGCAGGCTGTCGGTCATGGCGAACGTGAACAGCGTGAGGGCGGCGACGACGAGCAGCGGTGCCACCTCCCGCCATACCCGATGCACGCGCGCCAGCCCGAGCCGCTCGAACACCGCGGGCACGAACTCCAGGAACAGCACGAACGTGTAGAACATCACGCACCACGCCACCTCGAACATCGGGGAGTAGTGGTTCCAGGAGATCAGCGCCCACCAGATGTTCCACGGCCGCCCCAGGTCCACCATCAGGGCGAACACGAAGAGGAGATAGCCCAGGAAGGCCGTGAGGATCGCCGGGCGGGTGAGCGGGTGAAACCGGTGGCCTCCGAAAATGTGGACCAAACCCGCCATGACGAATCCGCCGGCGGCGAGAGCGATCCCCACCAGGATGTCGATGCCGATCCAGAAGCCCCACGGGTAACCGTCACTCAGGTTCGTCACGGCGCCCAGCCCGACGGCGAACCGGTAGGCGATCAGCAGGACGCCGAGGAACGCCAGCACCACCAGGACGGCGATCCCGCGCGAGACGCGGGTCTGCAGCAACGCGGGCAGCTTCATGACGCGTGCTCCTCTCTCCCCGCGTGCTCCGCGTGGGCTACCTCCTCGCGGCGACTGATCACCCAGCGGACGGCCCCCAGCGCGAGGCCCAGGCCGCCGAGGACGTAGGGAATCGTGGCCATCGCCGGCTTGGTGTACTCGCGGTAGGACCGCAACGGCAGATTGCGGCGGTAGCCGAGCTCCTCGAACGGCCGTCCCGCGATGTGCAGGAAATCCGTGCCGCCCGCTTCGTGCTCGCCGTACACATGGTGGACGTACTTCCGCGGGCGTGCGGCGATGCGGTTGTACGCCTCCTGCAGCAGCTCTTCTCGGGATCCCGTCCGCAGCGCCCGGGTGGGGCACGCCTCCACGCAGGCCGGCTCCTTTCCCTCCTTTTGCAGGTTCCAGCACATGTCGCACTTGCGGATCCGCGGGTTGCGCGACTCCCACTCGAAGCGCGGCACGAGAAACGGGCAGGCCATCATGCAGTAGCGGCAGCCGAGGCAGCGGCTGCCGTCCCACACGACCGCGCCCTCGGGCGTCTTGTGCAACGCGCTGACGGGGCAGCTCGACACGCACGCCGGCTCGATGCAGTGCATGCACTGCACCTTGCCGAACGCGGCCGTGGACGGATCGGCTTCCCACTGGTGGAACGTGATGTACGTGAAGACGTTCGGCGCTAGGGCGCGGGCGTCCTGGGCCTCCCGCCCTTCGAAGATCTCGGTCGTGGTGCGGCCGAGCTCGTTCTTCTTGTTACAGGCCACTTCGCACGCTCGGCATCCGACGCACAGCGTCGAGTCGTACAGCATGGCCCACTGCTTGGCGGCCTGTTGAGTGAGACGGTCGGGTTGTTCGGGAGAGGCGGATTGCGCTGCGGCATCCTTCACCAGGACGGTGAGCCCGGTGGCACCGGCGCCAGCCGCCGCCAGGCCGGCGCACGCGCGCCCCCCTCTCTCGATGAACCCTCTGCGTGAGAGCGGACGCATGACAGACACTCCTTCAGGCCCTTGCATAGGACCCCGGAAGCACACAAGTCGTTGGTATCCCGCGCATTCAGTATGTCATCGGACGGACTCGGGGACGGGGAAGACGTTGTGAGAAATTCTTTAGAGACGTCTTCACACTCTTCTCATGATCACTGGACCCGGCGTCCGTAAGTTGACGGAGCGAAAAAGGGGGGCGTCGGGTGGTCGTGAGTCGCCTGAGTGCAAGGGGCGGCGGGTGCGGATACTGAGCCCTGCCGGAGCACGTGCATGCGTAGCGGCGGCGATCGTTGGCGCGAGCTTGGCCGTGCCGCGTGCCGCGGCGGCACAGGACGATGCCACCTGCCTGATGTGCCACGGCAACGCCGCGCTGTTCAAGGCCAAGCCGAACCCAGCCCGCTACGTCATTACCCAGGAGGCCCTGCGCCGGTCGATTCACGGCGCCAAGGGTATGGGCTGCACCACGTGTCACGGAGCCCTGGGATTCCCCCACCCGCAGGATCGGCCGAAGGTCGACTGCGGCAGCTGCCATCCCACCCAGGCGAAACAGCACGCTGAGTCGCTCCACGGGCAGGCGGCCGCGCGCGGCGAGCGGCTGGCGCCGACCTGTCGCGACTGCCATGGGACGCACGACGTCAAGTCGCCCCGCGACCCGACGTCCCGTACGGCCGTGACCAACATCCCGTTCCTGTGCGGGGAGTGCCACCACGAGGGAACGCCCGTCTCGCGCACCTTCAACATCCCCCAGGATCGGATTCTCGAGAACTACTCCGAGTCGATCCACGGCGCTGGCCTGCTGCAGCAGGGGCTCACCGTCACGGCGGTCTGCACCTCGTGCCACACGTCGCACTTCATCCTGCCCCACACGGACCCGCGCTCGAGCATCAACCGGGCGAACATCGCCAAGACCTGCACCCAGTGTCACGGGCTGATCGAGCAGGTCCATCGCAAGGTGGTCGAGGGCCGACTGTGGGAGGCCGAGCCCAACCGCATCCCGGCCTGCGTCGATTGCCACTCGCCGCACAAGATCCGCCGGGTGCTGTACACGGCCGGGGCCGCGAACCAGGATTGTTTCCGCTGCCACGCCAACCCGGCGCTGCGCGGCATCGCGAACGGTGACTCCGCCTCGCTGTACGTGGATCCCGAGGCGTACGCCGCCTCGATGCACGCCCAGACGGCCTGCGCCCAGTGCCACACCGATGTCACGCCGTCGCGGCTGCGCGCGTGCTCCACCTCCCGGGCGGACCGGGTGGACTGCAGCGTGTGCCATGCGCAGGAGGTCGCGGACAACCAGGTGAGCCGGCACGGCCAGCTGGCGGCCCAGGGCGATCCGGACGCGCCGCAGTGTCTCGATTGCCACGACGACCACGCGACCAAGGGCCGGACGGATCCGACGTCGCCGACGTTCCCGCGCAACGTGCCGACGCTCTGCGCCCGCTGTCACCGGGCGGGCGAGAAGGCCGCCGTGCGGATTGCCGCCGACCACCCCGACATCGTGCGGTCGTACGAGGAGAGCATCCACGGCAAGGGCCTGCTCCAGAGCGGCCTCCTAGTGACCGCCACCTGCAGCAACTGCCACACCGCGCACCGGCCGCTGCCCCCCGACGACACGCTCTCGACGATCAACCCGCGCAACGTTGGGACCACGTGCGGCACTTGCCACGACGGGATCGAGGCGCAGTTCCTCCAGAGCATCCATGCCACGGCGGATCTCAAGGGCGACACGACGAAGCGCCTCCCGAGCTGCCGGGACTGCCACACGTCGCACACCATCAGCCGGACCGACCTGGGGAACTTCCGGTTGATGATGATGAACCAGTGCGGCCAATGCCATGAGCAGGAAGCGGAGCGGTTCTTCGACACGTTCCACGGCAAGGTGTCGCGGCTGGGCGATGCCGGGGCCGCGAAGTGCTCGGATTGCCACGGCGCGCACAACATCCTCCCTCCGGACGAGCCGGCCTCCACACTCAGCCGGCGGAACATCGTGGGCACGTGCGCCAAGTGCCACGCGGGCGCCAACCGGCGGTTCGCCGGCTATCTGACGCACGCGACCCACCACGACGCCCGGAAGTACCCGTTCCTGTTCTGGACGTTCTGGGGCATGACGGCGCTGCTCATCGGGACCCTCACCTTCGCCGTCGTGCACACGCTCGCGTGGCTGTGGCGCCTGTGGCGCGAGCCCGAGCAGTGGCGCTATCACCGCGCCGCGGCACCCGGCGAAAAGCTGCATCGTCGGTTCAGTGTGTGGGAGCGGTCGATGCACGGCGTCATGCTGCTCAGCTTCTTCACGCTCGCGTTGACCGGCATGGTGTTGAAGTTCTCCTACATGGGATGGGCCCGGGCCGCCGCGGCGTTCGTGGGGGGCTTCTCCACGACCGGCGTTCTGCATCGCCTGGGCGCCGTCACGCTGCTCACCATCTTCGCCCTGCACCTGTGGGACGTGCGTAAGCGCAAGCGCGCGTCGGGGCTGCCCTGGCTGCGCTTCATCCAGACCGACGACTCCCTGATCTTCACCAGGCAGGATCTCAGGGATTTTCTGCAGTCGGTCCGGTGGTTCTATGGGCGCGGCCCGCGACCGGCGTACGGGCGGTTCACGTACTGGGAGAAATTCGACTATTTCGCCGTCTTCTGGGGAATGTTCATCATTGGCTCGACGGGGCTGCTGCTGTGGTTCCCCGAGGTCTTCACGAAGGTGCTGCCGGGCTGGACCGTGAACGTGGCGACGATCCTGCACAGCGACGAGGCGTTGCTGGCGGTGGCGTTCATCTTCACGGTGCACTTCTTCAACACGCACTTCCGACCGGACAAGTTCCCGATGGACCCGGTCATCTTCACGGGACGGGTATCGCTGGAAGAGCTCAAGCGGGACAAGCCACGCGAGTACGAGCAGCTCGTCCGGAGCGGCGAGCTGGAGCAGTCGCTCGTCGAGCCTTACCCGACCAAGCTGGAGCGCGCGTTCAAGATCTTCGGCTTCACCGCGCTGGCGGTCGGGTTGACCCTGATCGGCCTGATCGTCTATTCGATGCTGTTGGGCTACCGCTGACCCGTGTCTGCGGGGCGGACCGAGCCCTCACGGGGGAACGCGTGAGGCGATGGGGTGAGGAACCGGCAGCCGGAGGCTGCCCACACGGAGGAGGGCTGGTGAGACGGTCCAAGGTGTTCGCGCTGGCGGTGCTCGTGGGGCTCGCGCTCCAGACGGCTCCACTCTGGGGTCAGGGGTACCGCGTGCGCATCGAGTCGCGATTCCAGTCCGTGAAGTATCGCGGCTGGCAGCTCGACAGCGTCCCGGTCACGGACGTCGGGCCGGGGCCGGGGGGCGGACTGCAGACCGCGGACGGGTACGCGGTGACCTGCCCGACCGGCGACACGTATTGCCGCTTCTACACGCCGGGCGCCGCGCAGCAGGGCCAGCCGTTCGTCACCACGGCCGACTTGTCCGCCTGGGATTTCGGCGTTCCGGGGCTGAGCGCCCGAGCCAGCGCGCGCGTGGTGACCGACCTGGCCAATCCGGATGCGTGGCCGGCCACCCACCCCGCGCTGCAGCTCGTCGAAGGCTACGCGGAGTACGCGCGCGGCCTGATGATGGCGCAGGGCGGGCGCCTGATCGAAACGTCGCGCCTGGGATACACCGGTTTCGACGGCGCTCGGGTCCGCGTGCGGCCGCTCGGTGGCACGGTGAGCGCGGCCGTGTACGGAGGGTGGGCGCTGGCGCGAGGCGCCCTGCTGGGTGTGACCGACTCCCTGCTCAATCCGCTGCACGAGTTTCGTCCCAGCAAGCGCGGCCTGCTGGTCGGCGGCGACGTCGGCTGGAACCTGCGATGGATCCAGGCCACGGTTCTCTACGAGCGCGAGATGGATGCCATGGGGCCGGCGGGGACGACGACCTCACGCGTCGCGTCGGAGCAGTTCGGCGCGGACGTAGTGCTGCGCCCGTGGCGCGGGGTCACCGTGTCGGGAGGCGCGGACTACGACCTGGTGTTCGGCGAGTGGGGCAGCGCCGAAGGCCAGCTCGCGGTCGCGATCCCGGGGACCGGGGCGACGGCCGCGGTGGGCGGCCGGCGGTATCGGCCGCATTTCGAGTCGTGGAGCATCTGGGGGGTCTTCAGTCCGGTGCCGTACCACGCGGCGTTCGGGTCCCTCACCATGCGCCTGATCGACCGCGTGCAGGTGCGCGCGCGGGGCGAAGTCTACGAGTACGCCAACACCGAGACCGCAACGCCGCTGGTCTCGATCGAGCGGTCCGGCTGGCGCGGGAGTCTCGGTGCCACCTACATGCGCTCCGCGAATCTGATCGCGACGGCGGACTACCACATCGAGACCGGCCCGGGTGCCGGAGCGCTGGGGATCGACGGCAGCGTGTTCTGGCGGCCGATCCCGCGGGTGGCGGTGCGCGGCAGCATCGCCAACCTGCAGCGCGCGCTCGAGCTGCGGTTCAACGACGCGAGCGTGTGGCAGTACGCCCTCGACGTCGATGCCGAGGTGCTCGACCAGCTCCGGGTGTTCGGCGGCGTGCTGTACTACGACGAGGCGCGCGCGGGCGACCGCAAGGTCGTCGTCGGCGGCACGGAGTATCCCGATGCCGCGCAGTTCTCCTGGAACCAGGTGCGGCTCAACGCCGGGATCCGCCTGTGGCTCGGCTCCAGCGCCGACCGCTCGACCCTGCCGCCGGCGATCCTGCGGATTCCCGAGGGAGGTGCGCGATGACCCGGCTCCAAGCCCCGCGCGCCGCGCGGCTGCGCGGCATGACCCTGATCGCGGCGCTCGCGCTGCTGGCGCCGGCCGCGCTGGCGGCGCAGATCAGCGCCCCGAGCACGCACAAGGATCCTGCGTTCCTCCAGACCCACGGCGCGAGCGTGCGCAAGAACGCGACCGCCTGCCAGGTCTGTCACCAGCAGGAGAGCTGCCTGACCTGTCACCGCGCCACCCCGAGCGTGGCAAGTGGGTTTGCTCCGGCGGCGTCGGGCAAGGCGATGGGCGTCCAGGTCTCACGGCACCGCCCCGCGTCCCACGTGGCCGATTTCCGCGAAACCCATGGCGCGCCGGCGTCCGCGCACGCCGAAACCTGCGCCGGTTGCCACACGCGGAGCGACTGCCTCGAGTGTCACCGGCCCAACCCTGCGCGCGCCAGCGGCTACCACCCCGCCGGATTCCTCGCCGGGCACCCGGCGCAGGCGTACTCGCAGCAGCTGGAGTGCGCCAACTGTCACAACACGGGCCAGTTCTGCACGTCGTGTCACCAGCAGGCGGGGCTCACCGCCAAAGGCGCCCTGCGCGGAGGATTCCACGACCGCAACCAGGCGTTTCTCGGCGGACACGGCCAGGCGGCACGGCAGAGCCTCGAGAGTTGCGTGTCCTGCCACGCCCAGAACGACTGCCTCGCGTGCCATGGGGGCAATCAGCAGTTCCGCTTCAACCCGCACGGCCCGGGGTTCGACGCCGAGCGGATGAGGAAGAAGAACCCCGAGATGTGCGCGGTCTGCCACGGGTCGGCGATCCCGGGCGGGGGCTGAACCCGTGCGGAGGTAAGCTGCATCACGGCGAGGGCGTGTGAGCGGCCCTTGCGGGCCCCCGCCTCCATCCGTTCTTTTACGGATGTACCCTTTCCGGGAGGATCCGGACAATGAAGGCTGTGAGAGTCGTGTTCGCCCTTGGTTTGTCGCTTGCCGCGGTCGCTGTCGCGTCGCCGGCCCGGGCACAGGCCGCAGGGCCCAAGAAGCCTCCGGTGATTGCGCATGACGCAGCCGGGAAAGAGCAGTGCCTGATGTGTCACGGCGGGACCATGGAAGGCATGAAGGTGGTGCCGAAGGATCATGCGGGCCGTACCAACGCCCAGTGCCTGATGTGCCACGCCAAGGACTCGCCGATGCAGGCGAAGGTTGCGCCCGCGATGGCGCACCTGCCGGCCGGCAAGGAGCAGTGCCTAATGTGCCACGGCGGGGCCATGGAAGGGATCAAGGCGGCTCCGGCGAACCACAAGGGCTGGGATGTGAAGACCTGCACCCTGTGCCACGCCGCACCCAAGACTTGATCGAGTCGCAGTCGTAGGACCGGCGGCAGCCGCGTAGGCCCCGTCGCAGCAACAATCGAACGTCAGGCGCCGGCCGAGAAACTGGCCGGGGCCTGACGTTTCTGCATGTTTCGGTGCACACTTCTGATCCCACAGACCCCTGGAGAAGGCGCATGGTGACGAGCCGCAGGGAGTCGTTCCGGTACGCCGCCGTGGTTGCTGGGCACGCCCGTGGCGGCTGAGCTCGCGCGGTCCGATGACCACGGCCCCGTCGGCCGTGTCGTGAGCCGCATGGTAGCGGTGCGGCCGGACGAGCTGCGGCCGCTGCTGCTCTCGGCGGCGTACTTCTTCTTCGTCCTCGCGTCGTACTACGTCATCCGGCCGCTGCGGGAGGAGATGGGGGTCGCGGGGGGCGTGCGCAACCTGCCGTGGTTGTTCACCGGCACGCTCGTGGCGATGCTGCTGGCCCACACCCCGTTCGCGGCGCTCGTGGCGCGCCTGCCGCGCCGCCGGTTCGTCACGCTCACGTTTCGGTTCTTCCTGGTCAATCTGCTGGTGTTCTTTGTGCTGTTGCGGTTTCTGCCGCTAGACCGGCAGGTGTGGGTTGAGCGGGCGTTCTTCGTGTGGACTAGCGTGTTCAGCCTGTTTGTCGTCTCGACGTTCTGGGCCGTGGTGGTGGACGTGTTCCGCGCGGAGCAGGGGAAGCGTTTGTTCGGCTTCATCGGGGTCGGCGGAACGGTGGGCGGCATCGTCGGAGCCTGGATCACCACCGCGCTCGTCGGGTCGTTGGGGCGCGTACAGCTCCTGCTCGTCTCAGCCGTGTTGCTGGAACTCGCGGTGCAGTGCGTCGTCAGGCTAATCGCGCCGGGGGCCGGCACGCCGCGCGGTCCCACTCCGGGCCCGGACGCCGAGCGCCCGATCGGCGGCAGCACGTTCGCGGGGGTACTGCATGTGCTGCGATCGCCGTACCTGTTGGGGATCGCGCTGTACATGTTGCTGTACACGATTGGCTCCACCGCGCTCTATTTCCACCAGGCGCGGTTCGCCGAGACGTTTGCCGACCGGGCCGCGCGCACGGCGTTTTTCGCGCGGATCGACCTCGCCGTCAACATGCTCACCACACTGACACAGGTGTTCCTCACCGGCCGGATCATCGCGCGGCTGGGGGTCCCGCTGACGCTCGGCCTGGTCCCGCTGCTGACCGCCGCGGGCTTTGCCACGCTTGGTGTGTACCCGACCCTCGCCGTGTTCGTCGTGTTCCAGGTGCTCCGCCGGGCGGGGGAGTACGCCGTGGGGCGCCCCGCCCGCGAGTTGCTCTACACCGTCGTTTCGCGGGAGGACAAGTACAAGGCGAAGAACTTCAACGACACCCTCGTCTACCGGGTCGGTGATCAGACCGCGGCGTGGTCGTACGACAAGCTGCTCGTGGGAGCCCTCGGTCTCGGGATCGCGGCGATCTCCTGGGTGATGGTGCCGCTCGCCGCGGCCTGGCTGGCGATCGCGCTGTGGCTGGGGCGGCGGCAGGCCGCGCTCGCCGCCGGCCCGACGCCGGAGGTCGGGCCGGTTGGCGAGCCGCAACCCGCGGGCTGAGTTCGTGTCCGATCCCCAGGTGCCCCACATGAGCCCGGACGAGTTCCGGCGCCGCGGCCGGGAAGCCGTCGAGTGGGTCGCCCGCTACATGGAGCGGGTGCACGAGTTCCCGGTGCTCTCCCGCGTCCGGCCGGGCGACATCCGGGCCGCGCTGCCGGCCGCGCCCCCGGAGATCGGCGAGTCGTTCGACGAGATCCTGCGCGACCTCGACCGCGTGAT
>Ga0153915_10000692_pt1 | contig 31144 bp, 20 predicted proteins | sample Opewatmetagenome_2_FD_107003 | JGI IMG/M metagenome (GOLD analysis project Ga0153915, IMG submission 107003) | Freshwater wetland microbial communities from Ohio, USA - Open water 3 Core 3 Depth 3 metaG | ecosystem: Environmental > Aquatic > Freshwater > Wetlands | place: USA: Ohio, Lake Erie... | reverse complement strand
CAGGAGGGCGTGAAGTATCCGACGTTTGCGACGTGGGTGCAGGAAGGCCGACGCAAAGGGCGGCCGCATTCCGCCGGACCGCAGAAGGGCCGGCGGGCGGTGCCGGTGCGCTTCGCCGAGGTGTGACGGATTTCTTTGCTGTCGTAGGAATCGATGTAACGAACCGCACGAAAAAGGGGAAAGATGGCCGTGGACGAACGCGAAGCGGCGGCAGTTTGAGGCCTGCCCGTGATTTCCGGGCGGTTTTTGGGCTTGCGGGGAGGCGGTCGGGCTGGGAACTTGGTGGTTTGCGGCAAATACAGGCGCCACCCGCGCAATGCCGCAATGCTCCCGCGGGCGGCTTTTATCAGAAAACATCCAACCAACGGCCATGGGGCCGACGCGGGGGGCGACCGCTCCGGAGCAGGCGGAAGCGCTTCGCTTTCTCAAATGAGTTCAGTCATGCAGGAATTGCTCGCGCAGAGCTCCTTCGATACCCTGAAGGAAGGCGCGATCGTGCCGGGAACCATCACCGAAATCCGCCAGAACGAAGTCGTCGTCGACATCGGTGGCAAAGCAGAGGGGATCATCCCCGCCTCGGAATTCGGCGATCTCGGCGAGCTCCAGATCGGATCCCAAGTCGAGGTCATCCTCGAGAAGCTTGAGGACCGCGAAGGCAACCCCGTCATCTCCTACGATCTGGCGCAGCAGAAGAAGAACTGGGACAACATTCTCCAGAAGTGCTCCGAGGGCTCCGTGGTCTCCGGACGCGTCAAGACCAAGGTCAAGGGCGGGCTCATCGTGAGCATCGGCGTGGACTCCTTCCTGCCGGCCTCCCACATCGACATCCAGCCCCCCAAGAACCTCGACCAGTACATCGGGCAGACGTACGATTTCAAGGTTCTCAAGATCAATCTCGACCGGAAGAACATCGTTCTCTCCCGCCGCGAGCTCATCGAGGAGCAGCGCCACCAGAAGCGCCGCGACCTGCTCGAGAGCATCCAGCCCGGTCAGATCCGCAAGGGCGTGGTCAAGAACATCACCGATTTCGGTGCGTTCATCGACCTCGACGGCATGGACGGCCTGCTGCACATCACCGACATGAGCTGGGGCCGCATCTCCCACCCGAGCGAGATGCTCAAGCAGGGCGAGGAGGTCCAGGTCATGATCATCGAGGTCAATCGCGAGAAGGAACGCGTCTCGCTCGGCCTCAAGCAGACCACCAAGAACCCCTGGGACGACATCGAGCACAAGTACCCGGTCGGCGCCAAGGTCCGCGGCAAGGTCGTCAACCTGGTGCCGTACGGCGCCTTCGTCGAGATCGAGCCCGGCGTCGAGGGCCTCGTCCACATCACCGAGATGTCCTGGACGAAGCGCATCACCAAGCCCTCCGAGATCCTCAAGGTCGGCCAGGATCTCGACGCGGTCGTGCTCGGCATCCAGAAGGAGGAGCAGAAGATCTCCCTGGGCATCCGCCAGCTCGAGCCCAACCCGTGGGACATGGTCCGCCACAATTACCCGATCGGCGCCCGCGTGCACGGCAAGGTGCGCAACATGACGACCTACGGAGCCTTCATCGAACTCGAGGAAGGCATCGACGGCATGGTGCACGTCTCCGACATGTCGTGGACCCGCAAGGTCAACCACCCGAGCGAGCTCCTGAAGAAGGGCGACGAGGTCGACGCGATCGTCCTCGACGTCGATCCCCAGCAGCAGCGCATCTCGCTCGGCATGAAGCAGCTCGCCTCCGATCCCTGGACGGACATCGACAACTACTTCCGCATCGGCGACGTGGTGCAGGGCACCGTCACGAAGGTCACCTCATTCGGCGCGTTCGTCGAGCTGGCCAACAGCATCGACGGCCTCGTCCACATCTCGCAGATCAGCGAGGACCGCATCGACAAGGTGAAGGACGTGCTCAAGCCCGGACAGCAGGTGACGGCGCGCGTCATCAAGATCGACCGCGACGAGCGGCGCCTGGGCCTGTCGATCAAGGCGGCGAACTACACGGCCGAGCAGCTCGCCGCGGAGACCGCCTCCTACGACATGCTCAACCGCCAGACGAGCGGCACCGACATGATGAACCTCGGCGACATCCTCGACGAGGCCGCGAACCGCGAGAACAGCCAGAACCAGCAGCAGTAATCCCCGCGCCGCCTGTGCGGCGCGCGGACGCGCACAATTCAAAGGCGCCCGGAGACCCCGGGCGCCTTTTTCATGGGGATAGTGGGTCGGACGGGGGAAGACAACAGAACCCCGCGCGCCAACCAGAGCGCGTTGACTGCCGTCGTGCCAAGTGAATGCGCCGTTGCTCGGCTACGGTCTTGGCGGCCTTGAGCAGCTGCGGTAATCTCTCCTGGCTCCCCATTGGAAACGGTCTTGGGGGACGCATAATAAAGCCTCCGGGGGAAATTCTCCCGAGGCTGGGTTATTATACGTATGAATGCAACTTGGCATCAGGGAGATTCAGGACAGCTCACTGCACCTGCTTAAGCGCCTCAAGGAGCTGCGGCTGGGTCGGGTTGAGCTTGAGGCCGGCCTCGTATTCGGCGCGGGCACCGTCGTGCTGGCCCCGCTTCTCAAGGATCTGGCCAAGCCTCCAATGAACAGCCCACACGGCGACCGAGCCACCTTCCGGGGGATGGGCGAGGACTGAGCGCAGCGAGCTCTCGCCTTCCTCGATGTGCTGACCGGTCATTGCGGCAAACCGGCCGATCTGGAAGAGGAGCATGGGATTCTGGGGATCCTTGTCACTCAGCTCCTTGAGGATTCGGAAGGCATCGTCATATTTCCTGCCGGCGATGTGGAGGTCCGCGAGAGCAAGGCCCCCGCGCACCGGGTCGCGGCGCTGGATCTCGATCGCCTCGGCTCTGGCCTTGTCGATGCCGCCGCCGGCGATGGAGGGCGCGAGCCGGTAGTAGTTGTAAAGGGAGAAGTGCGCGTCGACGCTGGCTGGATCAAGGGCGACCGCCTTCTGGTAGGCGGCGAGACACTTCTTCGCGAAACCGAATTTTGAAAACAGGCCGGCTTTCTGGGCGGACAAGCCGTAGGCATCGCCGAGCCCGCGGGCGCATTTGGAGGAGTTGGAATCGGCGGCGACCGCCTTCTCCATCCAGCTTACCGCCGCGTCGGGATCGGAACGCATCAGGGCGAGCATGCCGAGATGGTAGGCGGCCGACGCGTTCGATGGCTCGGCGGAAGCCACCGCTTCAAAGGCGGTGCGCGCTTCGGGAAAACGGCGGGCGCGGTAGAGGTCCTCCGCTTCGGCCAGCGTGGCGCCGGCGCTCCTGCATGCGAGCCCGGCGGTTATCAGGGCAAGAATGGTGCGGAAGCGGAGGCGCATCGTGGTCTTTGTCAGCGGAGGACGGAACGGGTTCCCTGGGATTCCGTAAAGAAGAACGCCTCGATTGAAAAGAAAAAGGCCGGCAGCGGACTGCCGGCCCTGGATTGAAAGAATTTGGAGATCAGTTCTTTCCGGTCCTTCGGCTGGTTGTCTTTTCGAAGAACTCCCGGAGCACTTCCATCCTTTTGCTCAGGCGTTCCTCCTGCTCGATGTCCTCGACGGTGCGTTGGGCTTCGTTCTGGGCCATCAGCTTGCGGATCTTCTGCAGGGCCAGGTGCTCGAGCTGGCGGATGCGCTCGCGCGTGACCTTGAACTTTTTGCCAACCTCCTCGAGCGTTAGCTCGTCGTGTCCGTCGAGGCCGAAACGCATGCGCAGGATGTCGGCTTCGCGGCTGTCGAGGGACATAATCATCCGGTTGAGGTCCGATCGCAGATTGTTCTCGCGGACGCTTTCGTAGGGGCTGATCGCATTCTCGTCACCGACGATCTCGCCAAAGGTGGCCGACTCACCGTCGTCGCTCAGCGGAGCGTCGAGTGAGGCCGGGCGGACGCTGACCGATTTGAGGTGGGCGACCTTGTTCACGGGGATGCCCAGCTCCATCGCCAACTCTTCGTCCGTCGGCTCCCGGCCGAACTCCTCTGAGAGGGCCATGGCGGTGCGGCGCATCTTCGATATCTTGTCGACGAGGTGGACGGGGAGGCGGATGGTCTTGGACTGGTTGGCAAGGGCGCGCTTGATGGACTGCTTGATCCACCATGCCGCATAGGTACTGAGCTTGCCGCCCTTGCGCGGGTCGAACCGCTCCACGGCTTTGATGAGACCGATGTTGCCTTCGCTGATGAGATCGAGGAGCGGCAGGCCGAAATCCCTGTAATCCTGGGCGATCTTAACGACCAGGCGGAGGTTTGCCTTGATCATGTGATCGCGGGCCTCCTTGTCGCCGCGGCGGATGCGGCGCGCGAGCTTCACTTCCTCGGCGATGGTGAGGAGCGGTGTCTTGGCGATCTCCTGCATGTAAAGCTGCAGGGCGCTGCGCTCCAGCGGCTCGGGTTCCGAGGGCGCCGGTTCCGGTTTGTCGAGAAACGACGGTGGTGGAGCCAGAGCCAGAACGGTTTGCGGAAGAACCTCTTCCTGGGTTGAGGCCGAATCAGCTGAATTGCCAGCCGCGGGCCTGGAGTAGGATTGGCTGTGCGATACCATGGTTTTGACGATTTCGAGGGTTAGACACCGGAACAAGCCTTATTACCATTTCTGTCTCTAAGTATGAATATTGCTTATCATGAACCCGTGGGGCATGTATCTCCATAATAACTGGACGACGCTCAGGCCCATTGCCGGGCTGCAGTCGCAGAAAATTGTCGCAAAGGACAATCTGTCACGCTGCGGTTCCCCCGACGGCGCAGCGGTGGCACAGTCACACCCGGGTCCCTTCCTGGGGAGGAGGATGAGCCTGCGACGGGCGCCCGGCTGCGGACGATGGCGTGCGAGGGGCTGCATACCCGCTTCGCTGCATTGGCTGTGCCAAGCAGGAATCGGGGGCGTTCCGACGCTACAGGCTTTCGGCGATGGCCACGGCCTTCAACAGCGCGGAGGCTTTGTTGACGCTTTCCTGATACTCAAACGCCGGGACGGAGTCGGCCACGATGCCGCCACCGGCCTGGATGTGCACCTTGTCTCCCTTGATGAGGGCTGTGCGCAGCGTGATGCAGGAATCCAGGTTGCCATCGTAGCTGAAGTAACCCAGAGCGCCGGCGTAGAAGCCGCGCTGGAGTTTCTCCTGCTCCGCGATGATCTGCATGGCGCGGATCTTCGGGGCGCCGCTCACGGTGCCCGCCGGGAAGGTGGCGCGCATCAGGTCGAAGGCGGTGCGCCCCGGTGCGAGGCGCCCCTCGACCTGCGAGACGATGTGCATGACGTGTGAGTAGCGCTCGACCGTCATGAACTCGGGAACGCTGACACTTCCGAAGGTGCAGACGCGGCCGATATCGTTGCGGGCGAGGTCGACCAGCATGAGGTGCTCGGCCTTCTCCTTCTCGTCGGCCAGCAGTTCCTTTTCGAGGGCGGCGTCCTCGGCCGGGCTGGAGCCGCGGCGGCGGGTTCCCGCAATGGGCCGGATCTCCACCTGGCCGTCGGTGACCCTCACGTGCACCTCGGGCGAGGCACCGACGAGCGCGAAATCGCCCGTATCGAGGAGGAACATGTACGGCGAGGGATTGACGGTGCGCAGCGCGCGGTAGAGGTCGAGCGGCGTCTTGTGAAACTCGTGGACGAAGCGCTGGGCGAGGACGACCTGGATGATGTCGCCGGCGCGGATGTACTCCTTGGAGTCCTCGACCATCCGCTCGAACGCGGCGCGTGTGAAATTGGAGGGGGGGACCTCGATCTTCGGCGGATCAACGAGGGGCGACGAGGCTAGCTCGCGCGGCTGGCGGAGCAGGTCGTAGAGGTGGTGAAGCTCGGCCGCCGCAGCGTCATAGGTGTCCGCGGGATCGCCGCCCACCCGCGTGTTGACGCAGAGCCTCAGGGTCTGTTTGGCGCGGTCGAACATCAGCAGCGTGTCCGACATCATGAAGTACACCATCGGCAGGCCCAGTTCGTCGCGGGCGGCCTCGGGCACGGTCGGCTCGACGCGGTGGATGTATTCGTAGCCGATGTAGCCGACGGCTCCGCCCATGAAACGCGGCATCCCGGGGAGCGTCACCGGCCGGCAGCCGGCGATCTCGGCCTCGATCAGGCTCAGGGGGTCGTGCGGGGTGGGGATGCGCCGGGGGGGGCGGTCGGGCTCGCGGATCTCGGTGGTATCGCCGTAGCAGGCGAAGATCCTGCGCGGCCGGCAGCCGATGAAGCTGTAGCGCGAGACGGTCTCTCCGCCCTCGATCGATTCGAGCAGGTAGGCGGGCCCCGATGCCTTGAGCTTGGCGTAGGCCGAAACCGGCGTCTCGAAATCGGCCATGAGATCGGCGTAGACGGGGACGACATTACCCTGCTCGCACAGGCGCAGGAAGGCTTCCTTGCTCGGCTGAATGTTCATGGGCGCGGGCTTCGGTTATGCTCCCCGGAGCGGCGCCCGCAAGGCGGAACGCAGAGGTCTTGCCATTGAGGGGTTTTGCGCTGTCGATGGGGTCATGTGCAACCCTGCGCTCACCCCTCTCCGGGCTGTAGGAGCACGGCTCTGTGCCGCGATCTGCCTGGGGACACCCGCCGCCTCGATCGCCGCCCCGTCGCCCGCCCATGACTACCCGGTGAAGCCTGTGCCGTTCACCGCGGTGCATTTCGACGACGTCTTCTGGGCGCCCCGCATCGAGGTCAACCGGACGGTGACCATCCCTTTCGCCTTCAGGAAATGCGAGGAGACGGGCCGCTATTTCAACTTCGAGCGCGCCGCGGCGGCGCTGCGAGGGGAGACGGTCAAGGACAAGACCCCTCCGGGATTCCCCTTTGACGACACCGACGTCTACAAGGTGCTCGAGGGAGCCGCCTACACCCTGACGGTGCGGCCCGATCCCGCGCTCGACGCCTACCTCGACCGCGCGATCGCCACGATCGCCGCGGCCCAGGAGACCGACGGCTACCTCTACACCACCCGCACGATCGATCCGGAACACCCCCACAAATGGTCGGGCGCGAAGCGCTGGCAGGAGGAGTCGAAGGGGAGCCATGAACTCTACAACCTGGGCCACCTTTACGAGGCGGCGGTGGCCCATTACCAGGCGACGGGCAAGCGCACGCTTCTCAACATCGCGATCAAGAGCGCCGATCTGCTCGACCGCACCTTTGGCCCCGGCCGGCAGTCGGCATGGCCCGGGCACCAGATCGTCGAGATGGGGCTCGCCAAGCTCTACCGTGCGACCGGCGACGAGCGCTACCTCAGGCTCGCGAAATTCTTCCTCGATGCGCGCGGCCCCGGCGGCGGGACCTACGCCCAGGCGCACCTACGCGTCGTCGACCAGACCGAGGCCGTGGGACACGCCGTGCGCGCCACCTACATGTATTCTGGGATGGCCGACGTGGCCGCGCTCACGGGCGACGGCTCCTACGTGAAGGCGATCGACCGCATCTGGGAGAACGTCGTCGCCCACAAGCTCTACGTGATGGGCGGCATCGGCGCCCGGCACGAGGGCGAGGCCTTCGGCGACAACGACGAACTGCCGAACCTCACCGCCTACAACGAGACGTGCGCCGCGATCGGCAACGACTACTGGAACCACCGGCTCTTCCTCCTGCACGGCGACGCGCGCTACATCGACGTCATGGAGCTCACGCTCTACAACGGGCTGCTCTCGGGGGTGTCGCTCGACGGCAAGGCGTTCTTCTACCCGAACCCGCTTGAGAGCGAGGGCAAGTACCAGCGCAGCCCCTGGTTCGGCTGCGCCTGCTGCCCGGGCAACATGACCCGCTTCCTGGCCTCGGTGCCGGGCTACGTGTATGCACAGGCCGGCGACACGCTCTACGTGAACCTCTTTGTCGCCGGCACGGCCGACATCGCGATGGACGGGGGGCGCAAGGTCCGCGTCGTCCAGGAGACGCGCTATCCGTGGGACGGGGCGGTGCGCCTCGTGGTCAGCCCAGAGAAGGAGGGCAGGTTCACCCTGAACGTGCGCATCCCCGGCTGGGCGCGCGACGAGCCGGTCCCGAGCGACCTCTACCGGTTCATTGGCTCGCCCGCCGGCGAACCCGCGATGAAGGTCAACGGCGCGGCGGTGCCGGTCAGCCTGTCCAGGGGATTCGCGGTGATCACGCGCGAATGGAAGGCCGGCGACGCCGTCGACCTGATGCTGCCGATGCCCGTGAGGCGCGTCGTTGCGGCCGACCGCGTGGCCGCCGACCGCGGCTGCGTCGCCCTGCAGCGCGGCCCGATCGTCTATTGCGCCGAGAGCGCCGACAACGCGGGTGGCAAGGTGCGCCGGCTCCGGCTCGCCGACGGCACCGCGCTCGCCGCCGATTTCCGTGCCGACCTCCTCGGCGGCGTCGTGGCGATCCGGGGCAGTGCCCTTGCCCCCGTGTCGGACAATAAAGGGGGCGAGGCGTGGAAGGAACAGCCTTTTGTCGCGGTTCCGTACTACGCGTGGGCGAACCGCGGATCGGGCGAGATGATCGTCTGGCTCTCCCGCGAACCGGGCCCGGGCGGGCGCTGAGCTGAGACCATGGCGAAACCCGGGCAAGGGAACCACGTGGCTTTACGAACGAATCTTTTTGCCGAAGGGCCGTCCTGGCGCACCACGGCGCTGGCCTTCGCGACACTGCTGGCCGCCCTCGTCCTCTGCTACGGGAACAGCCTCTCGGCCCCGTTCGCCTTCGACGACGTGCCGGCGGTGGTCGAAAACCCGACCATCCGCGACCTGGGGGCGGTCCGGACGGTGCTTGGCGCCGCCACGCCGACGGGTACCGGCGCCCGCGGCCGGCCTCTGGTGAATCTGTCGCTGGCGGTGAACCATGCCGTCGGCGGGCTCGACGTGCGGGGCTACCACGTGTTCAACCTCGCGATCCACCTCTTTGCCGGGCTGGCTCTGTTTGGAATCGTCGGCCGCACGCTCCGGTCGCCGTTGCTGAAGGACAGCCTGGATGCAGTCGCGTTCCCCTGTGCGCTCACCGCGGCGGTGCTCTGGCTTGTGCACCCGTTGCAGACCGAGACGGTGATCTCTGCGGTCCAGCGCACCGAGTCGCTGATGAGCCTCTTCTATCTGCTGACGCTCTATTGCTTCATCCGGAGCGCCGGCAGCGGCGAGTCCGCGGTTTCAGGGGCGCGGCGTGTGCTTTGGCCCTGCGCCACGGTCATCTGCTGCCTGGCGGGCATGGCGAGCAAGGAGGTCATGGTGTCGGCTCCGCTCGTCCTGTTGCTCTACGACCGGACGTTCGCGGCGGGAAGCTTTCGCGAAGCCTGGCGGCGGCGCTGGCGGCTCCATCTCGCGCTCGCGGCGACCTGGATCCTGCTCGCCGGGCTCATGCTGGGCTCCGCGAAGCGCGGGGGCACGGTCGGGCTGGGACTGGGAGTGTCCTCCTGGGAGTATGCGCTGATGCAGTGCCGCGCGCTCGGTCTCTACCTGAAGCTGGCGCTCTGGCCGCATCCGCTGGTTCTCGATTACGGAACCGCGCTGATCCGGGGGCTCGCCCAGGTGTTTCCCCAGGCGCTGCTCATCGTGGGCCTGCTCGGCGGGACGGCCTATGCGCTCGTGCGGTCTCCGCGAGTCGGATTCCTGGGCGCCTGTTTTTTCGCGATCCTTGCGCCGAGTTCCAGTTTCATCCCGCTTACCTCGCAAACGATCGCGGAGCACCGGATGTACTTGGCGCTCGCTCCGCTGGCCGTGTTCGCCTCCCTGGCGCTGTGGCGTTGGATCCGCGCCGGCGCCGCCGTGGCGCTTTGCGCGGTCCTCGCGGCGGCTCTCGGCTGGACGACGGCGCGGCGCAACGAGGACTACCGCAGTGCGATCGCGCTCTGGGCGGACACCGCCGCGAAGGCGCCCTACAACGAGCGCGCCCACGACAACCTGGGCAATGCCCTTGCCGACGCGGGGCGGTTTGCGGAGGCCATTCCCCATTACGAGGAGGCGCTCAGGCTCTGGCCCGACGCTCCGAAGACGCACTACAATCTCGGCAATGCATTGCTGAAGGCGGGGCGTGTCGCGGACGCGATCCGCGAGTATGAGGTCGCGCTGAGGATCCGTCCGGGCGATGCGGCCACCCACTACAATCTCGGCAACGCGCTCCTGATCATCGGGCGATTCGAGGCGGCGGCCGGCCATTTCCGGGAGGCGATCGAGGCGCAGCCCGGCTATGCCGAGGCGCACGCGGCGCTGGGAAATGCGCTGATCAGGTCGGGTCGCAGCGCCGAGGCCATCGCCCACTTCGAGGCCGCGCTTCGCCTCAGGCCCGGCGACGTCGATGCGGTGGGCAACCTCGGGCTGGCGCTTGCGCAGACAGGGAGGGTGCCCGAAGCGCTCGCGCGCTACGACGAGGCCCTGCGCCTGAAGCCGGATGCCGCCGGCGTGCACAACAACCTGGCGAGCCTGCTGCTGGAAACGGGCAGGCTCGAGGAGGCGATCAGCCACCTGCGGGCTGCGGTCCAGGCGGCTCCGGATCTTGCCGACGCGCATTACAATCTCGGGCTCGCCTTGCTTCAGACCGGGCGCACAGGCGACGGCATCGGCGAGTTGCAGAAGACGCTCGCGCTCGGCGCTGGCGACGCCGCGCTGCATTTCCATCTCGGCGCCGCGCTGCTGAAAACCGGGCGCCCCAGGGAGGCGATCCCCCGGTTTGAGGAGGCGCTCAGGCTCGATCCGAATCTCGACGGCGCGCGCCGCGGCCTCGCGATCGCCCGCGAGGCGGCGCTCGAGAACTAGCCGGTCACGCCAGCCGCGAGAACCGGCGGTTCGAGAGCGGAAAATCGACGCCCATCGCGAACCAGACGACAAAGCCGAACGGAATGGCGTAAAGAAGAGGCCGGGCGGTGAATCCCTCGAATGCGGGAGCGGCCGGGCAATCGATAGATTTGATGCCGCCGATCACCGGGGAAGATGGCCCCCGCGCTTTCTTGTTTGCGACGCCGGGGAATCGACTCTCGACTAGCCCGCAACCCCCAAACCCATGGCTCTCTACATCGGCATCGATTCCGGCACCCAGAGCACCAAGGCCGTCGTGCTCGACTTGGAACAGAGGAAGGTCGTCGCTGAGGCCCGCGCGCCCCACCGCCTGATTGAAGGACTCCCGGTCGGCCACATGGAACAGCACCCGCGGGACTGGGCGGCGGCGCTCGATGCCGTCATCGGCGAGGTCGTATCGAAGATCGACCGCTCGCGCGTGCGCGGGATCGGGGTCTCGGGCCAGCAGCACGGCTTCGTGCCGCTCGACGAGAAGGGCGGGGTGATCCGGCCCGCGAAGCTCTGGTGCGACACGAGCACGGTGGCCGAATGCGCGCTGCTCACGAAGAAGCTCGGCGGCCCGAAGGGCGCGCTGCGCAAGACGGGCCTTCTCTTTCTCCCGGGCTTCACCGCCCCGAAGATCCTCTGGCTCAAGCGCCATGAGCCCGCGAATTACAGACGGCTGCGCCACGTCCTGCTCCCGCACGACTACCTCAACTTCCACCTGACGGGGAACTATTTCATGGAGCCCGGCGACGCCTCGGGCACCGCGCTGCTCGACGTGCGGAGGCGCGCGTGGTCGCGCGACACGGTTGCCGCGATCGACCGCAACCTCGCCGACTGGCTGCCGCCGGTCTCCGGCTCGCACGAGGCGGCCGGGCTGCTGCATCCCGACCGGGCCGCCCAATACGGGCTCTCGACGGACGTCGTCGTGAGCGCCGGCGGCGGCGACAACATGATGGGCGCGATCGGCACGGGCAATGTCACGCAGGGCGTCGTCACCGCCAGCTTCGGGACGAGCGGCACGATCTACGCGTTCGCGAAAAAGCCGGCGGTGGATCCCAATGGCGAGATCGCCGCGTTCTGCTCCTCGACCGGCGGCTGGCTGCCGCTGCTGTGCACGATGAATGTCACCACGGTGACGGAGCAGATGAGGGCGCTTTTCGGCCAGGACCACGCGGCGGTCGACGCCGCGGTGAGCGCGGTGCCGGCCGGATCAGGCGGCCTGCTCCTGCTCCCGTATCTCGAGGGCGAGCGCACCCCGAACGTGCCGCAGGGCTCCGGGGTCTTCCTCGGCCTCAATGCCCGCACCTGCAAGGCGGGGCATTTCGCCCGCGCGGCGATGGAGGGCGTGACGATGGGCATGAACTACGGGCTGCTGCGGCTCGCGGCGCTCGGAGTGAAGGCGAAGGAGATCCGGGTGACGGGCGGCGGCGCAAAGTCGCCGGTCTGGCGCCAGATCATGGCCGACGTCTTCGGCGTTCCCGTGGTGGGCATGGTGGAAGACGAGGGCGCCGCGCTCGGCGGCGCGCTCCAGGCGGCCTGGTGCACCACACGGCTCGACGGCGAGAAGACCCAGATCGCCGACCTCGCGGCCGCGGTTGTTGCGGTCGACGAGAAGACCCGCTGCCTGCCCGACAAGGCCGACGCCGCGCGTTACCGCGAGCTCCAGACCCTCCAGAACGAACTCAGCCGGACGCTTCGCGGGGTGTTCCCCTGCCAAAGGAAGCTGGCGCTGGCTCTCGACGGCGCCAAATGAACCCGATGCACAGCGATTGGAGAATGCTCTGGCGGCACCTGCCCGGTTGCGCGGCTGGCCTCGCGCTGCTTGCCGGCGCCGCGCTTGGGGCCGAAACCGGTTCCGGCTCGGAGCCGTTGAAGATGGATCTTGCGGGCCTTGCGCCGGCGGCGGCCGGCGAGGTGTTTGCCCTGGGTGCCGCGCGCAGCCCCGATGGCCATGAGCTGAAGGCCGACCTCAGCAGCCTGCTCCGCGACGGCAAGCGGTGGCTGCCGGCGATGGGTGAGTTCCACTATTCCCGCTACCCGGCCAGTGAATGGCGCGGCGAACTGCTGAAGATGAAGGCCGGGGGCATCGACATCCTTGCGACGTATGTCTTCTGGATCCACCACGAGGAGGTGTAGAGGCGTTTCGACTGGTCGGGGCAGCGCGACCTGCGCCGGTTTGTGCAGACGTGCGGCGAGGTCGGGCTGCCGGTCGTCATCCGCGCCGGTCCCTGGTGCCACGGCGAGGCGCGCAACGGCGGGCTTCCCGAATGGCTCCTCGACAAGGGCCTGAAACTGCGCACGGATGATCCGGCCTACCTCAAGGAGGTCCGCATCCTCTACGCGGAGATCGCGGCGCAGCTCAAGGGCCTGCTCTGGAAGGACGGCGGCCCGGTCGTCGGATTCCAGCTCGAGAACGAATACCGCGGCGATGGGACGCACCTCGTCGCGCTCAAGCGCCTGGCGCGCGAGTCCGGCATCGACGTGCCGATCTTCACGCGCACGGGCTGGCCCGAGCTGAAGTCGCCGGTGCCGTACGGCGAAATCCTGCCCCTGTTCGGAGGCTATGCGGAGGGATTCTGGGACCGCGAGCTGACTCCGATGCCCGGTGACTATTGGAAGGTGTTCGCGTTTGAGACCGTCCGCACCGACACCACGATCGCCACCGACCAGTTCGGCAGGAGGAAGGCCGCGGACGAGGTGGACACCGGCCGCTATCCCTATTTCACCTGCGAGCTGGGCGGAGGCATGATCAGCAGCTACCACCGGCGGCTGGTGATGGCGCCGGAGGACGCGCTCGCGCTCGCGCTCGCGAAGGTGGGGTCGGGAAGCAACCTGCCGGGCTACTACATGTACCATGGGGGGACGAATCCCGACGGTGCTCGGACGACACTTCAGGAACTGCAGGCGACGCGGATCACGAATTGGAACGACCTCCCGGAAAAAGGCTACGACTACAAGGCGCCGCTCGGGGAATTCGGCCAGATCCGCCTCCACTATCACCTGCTTCGCCGGCTGCATCTCCTTCTGCGCGATTTCGGCGAGTCTCTCGCCGCGATGCCGGCGCGCCTTCCCGAGGCGAAGCCGGCGGGCCGCGACGATTCGGCCACGCTGCGCTGGGCGGTGCGCAGCAACGGTGATGCGGGCTTTGTATTCGTGAACAATTACCAGAGGCTGCAGCCGATGCCCGCGAAGCCCGGCGTGCAGTTCGAACTCGGGCTCAAGAAGGGAATCCTGCGGCTGCCGGAGGCGCCGTGCACGATCCCCGCGGACCGCAGCTTCCTCTGGCCATTCAATCTCGAACTCGACGGCGCCCGCCTGGCGTATGCGACGGCGCAGCCGGTCTGCCGGGTGCGGGACGGTTCGACGTCCTATTTCGTGTTCGCCGAGACAGCGGGGGTGCCCGCCGAGTTTGTCTTCGACGAAGCGGGCCTGACGCTTTCGGGAGCGCACGGCCGCGTGGAGCGCGGCGGGGGCAGGATCCGGATCAAGGACATCGTCCCGGGGAGGGGAGCGGCCGCCGACCTGCGCACGGGGAGCGGGCGGGTCGTGGCCGTCCTGCTCGACGAGGCGGATTCGCTCGGCTGCTGGAAGGCCTCATGGGGAGGCCGCGAGAGGCTGTTTCTGTCGAATGCCGGCCTCGTGGTCGATGGCGACAGACTCCGGCTTTCCTCCGATGGTGCGCCGGAGTTCTCTCTCTCGGTTCTGCCCGCGCCCGGTGCCGTGAAGGCCGATGGCGCGCAGCTTGAAGGGAAGCCTGACGGCGTGTTCGTCCGGTTCGCGGCGCCTGCCTTCCGCCCGGCTCTTCCGACGGTGCCGTTCGAGCAGGTCGCCACCGCCGGGCCGGCGCGGATGCCTGCGATCGGAGTCAACGGAGTGGCGGCCGGGCCTACAGCCCCGGACTTCGCCCGCGCCGCGGTTTGGCGGATACGTTTGCCTGCGGATCTGGAGCCCGGCCGCGATCTTCGTTTGAGAGTGCGCTACACGGGGGACGTTGCCCGGGCATATCTCGGCGACCGCCTGTTGACCGACGATTTCTTCAACGGCGAGGCGTTCGAGATCGGGTTGAAGCGCAGCGCCCCGGAGGTTTTCCGCGGCGAGCTGCTGCTGAAAGTCCTGCCGATGATCGCGGACGCGCCGATCGGCTTTTCTCCCGAGAGGCGGAGCCTTGTGCACGCGGGAATCCCGGCCGCCGTCACATCGGTGGAGCTGGTCGAAACCAGGATTTTGTCGCTGACCTGCGACTGAGCCCCCGCGGCCGGAGTCGCCGCGCCGAGGCGGCGTTCCGGTCGGAGCGGAGGTCAGGAAGGCGTGCCGAAGAGCTCGACGGACCGGGGTCTTCCCGAAACGCGGAAGCCGCGGTACATCCCGGGCGTGTTGAACGGCATGGTGACGCGGCCATGGCGGTCGATCGCGATGAGCCCGCCGGTCCCTCCGAGCGCATCGATCTGCCGGATGGCCTCGGCGGCGGCCTTCTCCAGGGGAAGTCCCTTGTACTCCATCAGCGCGGACACGTTATGGCCGCAGACGGAGCGGATGAAGTATTCGCCGTGCCCGGTGGCCGACAGGGCGCAGGTGGCGTTGTTGGCGTAGGTGCCCGCGCCGATGATGGGGGAGTCGCCGACGCGGCCGAACTGCTTGTTGGTCATGCCGCCGGTCGACGTGCCCGCGGCCAGGTTGCCCTGCTTGTCGAGGGCTGCGCAGCCCACGGTGCCGAACTTGTTGTCGTCGACCGTGGCGAACGTGACCCTGTCGGGGCGCTCCCCGGTCGGAGCCGGCTTGGGCTCCTGTTCAAGCGCGCGGGCCATCTCAAGCTGGCGGCGGCGGCGTTCGGTCTGGAAATATCCGTTTGGCACGAACTCGTAGCCGAGCTGCCTGGCGAATGCCTCGGCGCCGAGGCCGATGAGCATGACGTGGGGGGTGCGCTCGAGCACATCGCGGGCGAGGGTGATCGGGTTGCGGATGTGCTGGAGGCCGGCGACCGAACCGGCGTCGAGCGAGCGCCCGTCCATGATCGACGCGTCGAGCTCGCAGATGCCCTCGGCATTCATGACCGCCCCGTGGGCGGAGTTGAAGAGAGGGGAATCCTCCATGACCTTGATGGCCGCGACAACGGCATCGAGGCTGGATCCTCCCTTTTCAAGAATGGCATAGCCGCTTTCGACGCTCTCCCCGAGCTTGGCGCGGTACTGCTCCGCGAGCTCGGGAGTGAGCTCCTCTCGTTTGATGACTCCGGCTCCGCCATGGATGACGAGGCCGAACTTTGAATCGTGCATGAACGACGCTCAGCCGAATCGGCCATTCACGCAAGCCCCGGGGCGGCTCCCCGGTCCCCGGAATCATAGGCCCCCGGCGGGCGGAACCCGAGGGAATCGTTACGCAGGTTGATTTTGCGCAGTCCCAGTGCGCGCCTGCTTCTGGGCGCTGTGGCGCGTGCAGACGACCCGGATGATGTGCAGGAGTTTTTCGAGGCTGGAGCGCTCGGGGTTGCCGAGGAAGCTCACCTGGATCCAGTTCTTCGAGAGGAGGTAGCTGCTGCGGTAGCTGAGCCAGTAGCCACGGATCTCAAGTTCCTCGCCGAGCTCGGCCGCGGTGGTGTGTCCGTCGAGGGCGATGGTGACGATTCCGGGGCTGGCAACCTCCTCGGGCGCGATGATCGTGAAACCCTGCGCCTTGAGTTCCCTGCGGAACCATGCGGCGTTCTCCGCGATGCGCTCCATGCGGTTGATCGTGGCCAGGCGCACCGCCTCGGCCAGCGCGAAGAGCAGATTGGACGAATGGGTGTGGGGCACGCTTTGGTTGGTCGCCCAATGGCCGAGATCGAGGTAGCCGGGCAGGCGGTCGGGCGCCGGCTTCGGCTGGTAATCGTGGAAGACCATCGAGAGGCCCGGGAAGCTTCCGAGCCCCTTGCCGCTTGCCGTGGTGGCGAGGCACATCCCGCGCAGATCGACCGGCATCGCGCCGATCGAACTGATGCAGTCCGCGCAAAGCCGGAGTCCAAGCCGCGCGCCGAGCTCCTTGAGCTCCGGCATCGGATTCAGGACACCGGTGGACGTCTCGTGATGGACAAACCAGATCCAGCCGCCCCTCGGCAGGCGCTCGGCAAAACGCTCTACCTGGGTGATGTCGAAGAGCTGCCCCCAGGGGAGCCGCATCCAGTCGAAGCGCAGGCCGGCGCGCCGGGCATTCGTGGCGAGCCGTTCACCGAATTCGCCGTTGGAGAGCACCAACCCCGTGGTTTCGAGCAGCGAGAGCTGCCCGGCGACGACTTCGTTCGCCAGTGAGCCGGAGCCAAGGAGGACTTCGACATCCGGCGCCCCCGTCATCCGGCAAAGGGCCTGCCGGACCTCCGCCATCCGGGTGAGGAACATCTTCCCTCGGTGCGAGACGGCGGTCATCGCGAAGACCGAGCGGACTTCCGGTGCCGGAGTCACCGGGCCAGGCAGGAAGTTGAAGATTTGGGAATCGGGTGGCGCCGACTCGGTGAAGCTGTTGCGGAGGACGGCGCTGCGTTCAAGGGTCTGTCCGAAGGCTTCGATGGTGAGGTACATCGGCTGGTAGGATGCCTGCTCGGTCCCGACAAGCGGGCCGAAAGGAACGAAGCCGAGGTGCCGGTAGAGTTTTGCCTGCCGGGTGGTGCCGGAGATGATCGCGAGGTCGAAGCCCTCGGTGAGGCAATAGCGAACGACGCTCTCAAAAAGCTGGGTGAAGACGATCGTCTTCCGGAATTCAGGCTCGACCGCGAGCAAACGGACCTCGATCGGATTGCGCCCCTTTGGCAGGTAGGCATCGACGTTCGGGAGCTTGCCGTCCAGCGAGAACGGACGCTTCGCGCGCATCGCAAGCATCGCCACCAGCCGGCGCCCCTGCAGGCAGATCAAGTAGGTGTTCTCCGCGTGGAAACGGTCGACGAGCCGGCCCTCGGGGTTCGGCGGATGCTGCGGGATCTCCTCGACAAACGTGCGGTAGTTGAGCCGGTGGATCTGTTCGAGCTCCCAATCCTCCGTGGCTACTTTGAAGATGAGTTCAGGGCTGGGCGGGTTCTCGTTCGACATGGGTGGCTAATCGGGAACTTGTTTATGCTCAGGGGGTAGGAGCAGTGCCGTAGCCGAAGCGGTCTGCGGCGAACTTCCGGATGTTAACACGATGAGACCACAGGAGAAGTGCAAATGTGCCACAGGATGCGACGACGGCGCTGCGGCTGCCCGTGGCGAACCAGGCGGCCGACGGCAGGATCGAGATTCCCGCCAGGCCTGCCATGGCGAACTTCCGGAACCAGGGCCAGAGTATCAGCGCAAGAACCAGACAGGGCGCAAGCGACAGCGGGGCGAGCACCAGCCATGCCCCAAGGAAAGGACCGATGCCCTTGCCTCCGCGAAACCCCAGCCAGACAGGCCAGACATGTCCGATGACAACCGAAAGCGCCGCCGCGAACGCCCATGGCGGAGGCATGCCCATGAACTTGGCGGCTTCACCGATCAGGGCGCCTTTCGCAACGTCGGCCATGAGGACAACCGCGTAGCCCGCCGGTCCCATCACGCGCCCGACATTCGTGGCTCCCGTCCCTCCGCTCCCGGTCGTTCGCACATCGATTCCGCGGGATTGGCGAACGAGCCAATAGCCGGGCGACAATCCTCCAACTAAGTAAGCTCCAATAACTAGCAGAAAGTGGAACCAGTGAGGCATCACGAAATCGGAAAGACAGTAACAGCTTGTCCTGATGTTTCCATGACAAATTCTTTACGCTGCCCGCGCATGCCGGCAGGCCCGGCGGCGCGGTGATGCGGCGGCGGCGCTCCGGGAAACTGCCGCCTTCCCCGCATTGACTTGATTGGATGGCACCGGCCGGTAGCATCCGCGAGCCGTCAGTCTCGGCGGCAGCGGCTTTCTTACCTCCATGAACACTTACAACATCGCAGTCATTGGCGGAGATGGAACGGGCCCGGAAGTTGTGCGCGAGGCCATCAAGGTGCTCGACGCAGCGGCACCTAAGTTCGGCGTGAAGCTGAACTACACGTACTACGATTTCGGCGGCGAGCGCTACCTGCGCACGAATGAGATCCTTCCGGACAGCGCCGTTGCGGAGTTGAGGAAGTTCCCGGCGATCCTCCTGGGTGCGATCGGGCACCCCGACGTCAAGCCGGGCATCCTCGAGAAGGGGATCCTGCTTCGGATGCGTTTCGAACTCGAGCAGTACATCAATCTCCGCCCCGTCAGGCTGTACGACGATCGGTTCTGCCCGATCAAGGACAAGAAACCCGAGGACATCGACTTTGTCGTCGTCCGCGAAAACAACGAGGGGCTCTACACCGGCTCGGGAGGATTCGTCTTCAAGGGGACCCCGAACGAGATCGCCATCCAGGAGAGCGTGAACACGCGGCGCGGAGTCGAACGGTGCCTGCGCTATGCCTTCGACTACGCCCGCAAGCGCCGCGGCGGCAAACCCTGGCGCGGACTCAGGCCCGAGGATGTCGCCGCCGGAAAGAAATCCCAGCTGACCCTTTGCGGGAAGACCAACGTGCTCACTTATGCGTTCGATCTCTGGGAGCGCACCTTCCACGAAGTCGGAGGGCGGGAATATCCGGAGGTGAAGCGCGACTACGCCCACGTCGACGCCACGACGATGTGGTTCGTGAAGAATCCGGAGTGGTTCGACGTGATCGTCACGGACAACATGTTCGGCGACATCATCACGGACCTCGGGGCGATGATCCAGGGTGGCATGGGAATCGCCGCCGGCGGGAACATCAATCCCCAGGGGACATCGATGTTCGAGCCGATCGGCGGAAGCGCGCCAAAGTACACGGGCAAGAACGTCATCAATCCGCTGGCGGCGGTGTGTGCCGGGGCGATGATGATGGACTACCTCGGCGAGTCTGCCATGGCGGCCGCGATCGAAGGCGCGGTGATTCGCGCGGTCCGCGAGAAGCTCCTCACGCTTGCGGCGGGCAAGATGGGCATGGGAACCCGCGAAGTCGGCGACCTGATTGCCGGCACCGTTTGAGCCCAATTGATTCGGCGGGCCGCCGCCATCCCGGCGCTGCGGCCTGCCTCTGAAAGCCGGAAGGTGGATGCGACGGGAAGCCTGTCTTGCCTCCTGTTGTATGTGTGTGTTAGGCATTCAACGGTGCTTTCTTGTTTTCCAATTCGTCCCCACGGGAGGGCATTGCAGCTCATACTGGCCCTCCTGATGCTGGTGTCTGGTTTGGGACTGGCGGGGGCCGGGATGACCCGCATCGAGCGGGACTTCGTCCCGAGGGCGTGGGAGAGGGAGGAAGGATTCCCCGATATTGCGGCGACGGCCTTTGTGCAGACCCCGGACGGCTATCTGTGGATCGGCACTTTCAGCAAACTGATCCGGTTCGATGGACAGCGATTCACCGAGATTGCGCCGGAGACGATTCCGGGTCTGAAAAACGGCTCGCTCTACCTTCATCTGTTCACCGACCGATCGGGGACTCTCTGGATCGGCTGCGCCGGGGGAATCATCAGGCTCCGGGGCAAGGTCTGGCGGACGTTTGGCGATGAATCGGGATTCCCGGGAGGACGCCTCTGGGGCATGGCGGAGACGCGCCGCGGGGTGGTGGCCGGAGTGGACGGCTTCCTGTACGAGGTTGTCGGCGATGAAGTCAGGCGGATACCGCTTCCACCTGAGCTCGCGGAGGCCCGCTTCCAGTATCGATGCGCGTCTGACAACGAGGGCGCGCTGTGGGTGATGAGCCCGCGGGTGCTTTTCCGATGGGCGAATGATAAGTGGGAGGAGATGCGCGTCGACGCCGAGCGAGGGCTGAGCGGGCTTGCCCGGTCTCGGAACGGAGGAATGTGGCTGGCCTACGGAGACCGGGTGCGCCTTTTGCGAAACGGGATTTGGGAACGGACCTACGAGCGCCCGCAGGAGTCGGTCAACGACGCGGTGACGATGATGGAAGATTCGGCCGGCGCCGTGTGGACGGGAGGTTACCTGCGTGGCGTGGTGCGATTCGGCCCTGATGGCTCGGTCCAGCGGGCGGCGATGGCGAGCGGGTTGCACAACGATGCGACCCTCTCGATCTATGAGGACACCGAGGGGGATATCTGGATCGGGAGCAATGGCGGCGGGATCGTACGTTTGAAGCCTCGAAGCTTCACGATGTACGACGCCAATGCGGGGACGCCGCAGCCGGTGGTGAATTCGGTGGTGGAAGCCGAGCCCGGCCGCCTTCTGGTCGCCACTCATGGGGCGGGCACGCGGATATTCTCAGAGGGAAGGTATGGCCCGGCAGTCCCGGTGGTGAACTCGACCGGAGGCGAGGCCCTGTGGCCGCACACCCTGTTCAAGGACGCGGCGGGCCGGATCTGGATGGGTTCCTACAACGACGGCCTGATGCGGTATGACGGAGACCATTTCACGTCGGTGCCCCTGCCCAAGGAGACTTGGACCAATGTGCAGGGCCTTTGGGGCGATTCCAAGGGAAGGCTCTGGATCGGCACCAACCACGGCGTCATCTGCGGGGAAGGCGGAGTTTTCCGGGCATTCGGCGCAGCCGAGGGATTGCCGGCGGCTGCGTACCATGCGTTCGCCGAGGATAGGAAGGGAAACGTTCTGGTGGGGAGCCGTAGATATGGCCTATTTCGACAGTCGAGCAGTGGCGATTTCGTCCCGATCAGACCCGGGGGAGCCGTCGAGCAGGCACTCGGAAACCTGATGGCGCTCTATTCCGACGGACGCGGCGTGGTCTGGATCGGCTGCGAAACAGGGCAATTGGTGAGACTCGAGGATGGGAAGTTCTTCGTGTATGAGGTGCGGCACGACCTGCCCGGCTGGGACTGGGTCGGAATGGTCGAGGATGCAAAGGGAGATCTCTGGGCTGGCTCCAGCGATGGAATAGCGCGCATCCGCCGTGCCAGCCTGGACGACGTCGCCGAAGGGCGGAAGAGTAGGCTGGACCTGCTGACGTTCGACCAGGGGGACGGTCTCGGAAGCGTGAACTGCCGCGCCGGTTTCCAGCCTGTCTGCATGCGCGCCTCCGACAACCGCCTCTGGTTTGCCACGCTCAAAGGGGTAGCAGTTGTCGATCCCGAGCGCGTCCGGATCGTCTCCCGGCCGCCGCCGCCGTGGATTGAGGAAGTCGTCGCCGACGGGCAGGTGCTGCCCCGGTCAGAAGGCGGCAGCGCACTCATGGTGCCCGCCGGAACGCGGCGGCTGGCGATTCGCTACACTGGAGTCAGCCTGAGCGCCCCGAACCGCGTAAGCTACCGGTGCAGGCTCGACGGCCTTGACAGGGAGTGGAACGAACTTGGCGAAGAGCGCACTGCGTATTTCCAGGATCTGGCGCCCGGTGATTATAGGTTCCGCTTGCGGGCCCGCAATCGCGAGGGGCAGGAATTCCCGGAGGGCGCGTACCTGGCATTCTCCGTGGAGCCGCTGTTCTGGCAGGCCATGTGGTTCAGGCTCATGGCGGGAATGTTGTTCGTCGGGGTTTTCGGCGCTGCCGTCGTGATGGGGATGAACTTCCGCTATCGGCGGCAGCGCGAGCGCCTGGAACAGGACCGGGCGCTTCTGAGGGAGCGCGAGCGGGCCGACAAGGCGCATGCCGCGCAGGCCGCTGCCGATGCCGCGAACCAAGCCAAGACCGAGTTCCTCGCGACGATAAGCCATGAGATCCGGACTCCGCTCAATGGAATCATCGGGCCGCTGAAGCTCCTCGATTCTTCGACGCTCACCCCCGCCCAGAGGGACTGCCTGGTCGGCATGCGCACGTCGGCGGATGCGTTGCTTTCAATCATCAATGACATCCTTGATCTCTCGAAGATCGAGGCGGGCAAGATCTCGCTCGAGTCCGAGCACTTCGACCTCAGGGAGCCGGTGGTGAACGTCCTGAACATCCTCGCCGAGAAGGCGGCTTCGCAGCACATCGAGCTGGTGCTGAACATGGCTCAGGACGTGCCGGCCCTCGTCAAGGGCGACTCCGCGCGGCTGAGGCAGGTGCTGCTCAACCTCGTGGCGAACGCGGTGAAGTTCACTCCCAAAGGGCATGTGGAGGTGCGCGTCGCGCGCGCCCCGGGCAGGCCAGGTCCGGACGGGCAGGTGCGCATGCGCTTCGAGGTGCGCGACACGGGCATCGGCATCGCCCCCGAAGTGCGGTCGCGGCTGTTCCAGAAGTTCACGCAGGCCGACTCTTCGACGACCCGGCGGTTTGGAGGGACGGGCCTGGGGTTGGCCATCTGCAAGCGCCTCGTCGAGTTCATGGGAGGGGAGATTGGTTTCGAGAGCGAACCAGGCCGTGGTTCGACCTTCTGGTTCGTCGTGCCCCTTGTGGCCGACGATGGAAGCATGCCCCCGCTTCCTCCGACATCGTCTTTCCGCGCAGTGGTTGTCGACGATCTCGAGGCATCGCGCCGTGCAATGCGGGATCTTTTGTCGGGGCTCCATGCCGCGCCGATCTGCCTGTCTGCGCTCGGGGAAGTCTCCGGCCAGCTCGGGCATTTCGACGGTGCGAAACGGACGATCCTGATCCTGGACCAGTCGGTTGTCACCGGGGAGGCCGAGTTCCTCCGGGCGGCGATCAAGGGAGATGCCGCCTGGAAGGGAGCCACGCTGGTGCTGCTCGCCGACCCGGCGTGCCTGAATCCGGTTCCCGGGGATCTCCTGAATCAGTTCGTCGCCCGAGTTTCCAAGCCTATCCTGCAGCCCGACCAGCTGATCGCGGTACTGCGCGACGCGCGGCATTCGCGGGCGCAGTCAAGGAACTGAAGGCGCGCGAGGCGGCTCCCTCACCAGCGTTCCCGGCGGACGAGTTCGGAGAGAGGCTTGCGCTCCTTGGCCCTGGGGCGGTCGGCGGGGTATCCGAGCGGGGTCAGCGCCACCGGTTCGACGCCCGGAGGCAACCCGAAGACCTTGCGCGCGGCGACGGGATCGAACGCCGCGATCCAGCAGGTGCCAAGCCCGAGGTTCGCGGCGGCCAGAATCAGGTGATCCATGGCGATGGCGACGTCGACTGAGGTGTAGTTCGCGCCATCGGACTCGCGCACCCATCCCTTGGACGGTACGCCGCAGGCGCAGATGATGAGCGGAGCCTGGGTGAACCACTGTCGCTGGTAGACCGTCTTGAGCTCGGCTTCGCGCCCCTTGACCCGGGCGACGATGAGCTGGAACGGCTGCCAGTTGGCGGCGGTCGGGGCGAGGCGCGCGGCCTCAAGCACCCGGTCCAGCTTCTCGTCATCCACCGGATCGGGTTTATAGGCCCGGACGCTGTAGCGTTTCTGGATGAGATCGAAGTAGTCCATCTGCGGATCCTTGTTGGGGAAAAACGACAATAACCCGGCGATCGAAGCAAATCGCCGTGCGCCTTACAAACCCGGAATCCGCGTCGCAGGGGCGCGCATCAGGCCTTGAGGACCTCGGCGAGCTTCGAGGGCTCTTTGCCGCCGCCCATGGCGAAGTCCGGCTTGCCGCCACCCTTGCCGCCGAGCTGGGCGGAAAGTTCGGCGACGAGCTTGCCCGCCTGCAGGCCTGCCTTGACGGCTGCCGGAGAGCAAAACGCCACGACCGTGGCCTTCTCTCCGAAGGCGGCTCCGAGGCGGACGACGCCCTCGCCTAGCTTGCCGAGCACCTGGGCTCCGAGGTTGCGCAGGGCTTCGGGGGATTCCGCGGCGACCACGGCCGAGACGAATTTGAGTCCGTCCTTCGCCGTCGCCTTTGACGCGAGTTCATCAGCGAGGCCCGCCGACGCCTTTTGCTCGACCGCCTTGAGCTTCTTCTCGAGCTCGGCGCGGTGGGCGATGACGGAATCGAGCTTCTGGACGACGTCCTGAGGGCCGGCGTTGAGGCGGTGGCTCACAGTCCGCAGCGCCTCCTCCTCTTCCATCACGAAATCAAAGGCGGCCTGGCCGGCGACGGCCTCGATGCGCCGGGTGCCAGCGGCGATCGCCATCTCGGCGACGATCTTGACGAGGCCGATCTCGCCCGTCGCGGCGACGTGGGTGCCTCCGCAGCACTCGCGGCTGAACCCGCCGATGTCGACCACACGGACCATCTTGCCGTATTTCTCGCCGAAGAAGGCGAGGGTGTCCGCGGGTTTCTTGTCGAACTCGACGTCGTAGGTCTCGACTTTGACGTTGTCGAGGATCCTGCCGTTGACCAGCCGCTCGATCTCGAGCAACTGCTCAGGCTTGACCTGCTCAAAGTGGGAGAAATCGAAACGGAGGCGCTCCTTGGTCTTGGAAGTACCCGCCTGGCGCACGTGGTTGCCGAGCACCTTGCGCAGCGCCCAGTGGATGACGTGGGCCGCAGTGTGGTGCCGGGCGATCGCGCGGCGCGCCATCGGCGAGACGACCAGGGAGACATTCTTGCCCACCAGATCGAGTTTGGCGGCGTCGAGGGCGCAGGCGGGGGCGAGCTGGTGCAGGTGCCGTCCGGCCTTGTCCTTGATCGTGTAGACGATGGCGAAGACCTGGCCGTCGATCTCGGCCGCGCCGTGGTCGCCGATCTGGCCGCCCATCTCCGCATAGAACGGGGTCTGGTCGAAGACGAGGAACGTCTGCTTGTCGGTCTTGACGACGTCGATGACCTTCGCCTCGGCGGTGAGCTGAGCGTAGCCCAGGAACCTGGTCGGTTGCTGTTCGATCGTTTCCTCTCCTTCGGTGGCTGCCACGATGATCTCCTTTTTCTGTGCGGCTCTGCCGCGTTCGCGTTGCTTCTCCATCTCAACCTCGAAACCTGCGACGTCAACCGCGAGACCGCGCTCTGCTGCAAGCAGCTGCGTCATGTCGAGCGGGAACCCGTACGTGTCGTAAAGGCGGAAGGCGAAGGCGCCGGCGATCTTGCCGCCCGTGACGCGGGCCGACTGGAATTCCCTCAGCCCGCGCTCGATGGTGCGTCCGAAGGCCTCCTCCTCGCTGTGGACCACACGCCGGATGATGTCCTGGCGCTCCTTGAGCTCGGGGAAGACGTCGCCGAGGGACTGCACGACCGGCGCGACCAGTTGCTCGAAGAAGCCAGTCTTCAGACCGAGCTTGGTGCCGTAGAGAATGCCGCGGCGCAGGATCCGGCGCACGACATAGTTGCGGCCCTCGTTGCCGGGAAGGATGCCGTCGGCAATCGCGCACGAGACGCAGCGCGCATGGTCGGCGAGCACGCGGAAGGCGATGTCGGTGTTCTCCTGCTCCGAGAGGCCCTCGCGGGTCTTCGGGACCGTGCCGCGGTAAGTCCTGCCCGAGAGCTGGGCGACCTTCGCGAAGAGCGGGGCAAAAAGGTCGGCTGCGTAGTTGGAGGGCTCGGGGGTGAAATCCCTGAACCCGTCGGTGACGGCGCAGATTCCGGCGACTCGCTCGAAGCCCATGCCGGTGTCGACATGCTTCGCGGCGAGCGGCGAGAAAGTGCCGTCGGCGTTCGCATTGAATTGGATGAACACGTGGTTCCAGATCTCGATGCAGCGCGGCTTGCCGGCGTTGACGAGCGCGCGGCCGGCCGCCTCGTCGTCGGATGGGGACAGGTTGAAGTGGATCTCCGAGCACGGGCCGCAGGGGCCCGTGTCGCCCATCATCCAGAAATTGTCCTTCTTGCCGCCGGTGACGATGTGCACCTTGGGGTCGAGCCCTTCGGCGATGAAGATGCCCGCCCAGATCGCATAGGCTTCCTGATCGAATTCGGACGGGTCGCCCTTGGACTTGTCTGGCTGGTAGACCGTGGCGAAAAGGCGCTTCGGAGGGATGCCCCAGACCTTGGTGATGAGCTCCCATCCCCAGGCGAGCGACTCGCGCTTGAAGTAGTCGCCGAACGACCAGTTGCCGAGCATCTCGAAGAACGTGTGGTGATAGGTGTCGAAGCCCACGTCCTCGAGGTCGTTGTGCTTGCCGCCCGCGCGGATGCACTTCTGGGTGTCGGACGCTCGGGTGTCGCGCGCGGGGCGGACGCCGGCCCAGCGGGTGACGTCTGGCTGGCGGTCGCCCAGGAAGATCGGGACGAACTGATTCATTCCGGCGTTGGTGAAGAGCAATCCGGGCGAGTCGGGCAGCAGCGACGCCGAGGGCACGATCGTGTGTTCCTGCTTGGCGAAGAAATCGAGGAAGCTCTGGCGGATCTGGGCGGAGGTCATGGCGGCCTTGAAAGACGGATTTGGCTTGGAGGGCGGCAGTTGTGCGGTTGGCGGAGGGAAAGACGGACGCCCGCCGGCCTGTTAGAAATCTCCGGGTTCGGAGGTGAAATCAAAGGTTTTCGATGATGGCATCGCACATCGCCTTGGTCCCGATAGGCTTCTGCCCACAGGCGATGTCGGCGGTGCGGGCTCCTCCGACGACTGCCCGCCGGACGGCAGCTTCGATCCGCGAGGCGACCGGCTCAAGTCCGAAGCTGTGGCGAAGCATGAGGGAGGCCGAGAGAATCTGGGCGCAGGGATTGGCGATGCCTTTCCCGGCGATGTCGGGCGCGGTGCCACCGGCGGGCTCATAGAGTCCGAAGGGCCGGCCGGAGGAATTGCGCCCGATCCCGAGCGAGGCCGATGCGAGCATGCCGAGGGAGCCGCAGATGCAGGCCATCTCGTCGGAGAGGATATCGCCGAACATGTTCTCGGTGAGGATGACGTCGAATTGCGAAGGATTGCGCACAAGCTGCATCGCGGCGTTGTCGACGTACATGTGGGTGAGGGCCAGGTCCGGAGCGTTCTTGGCGATATAGGCGGAGACCGTCTCGCGCCAGAGCACCGAGGTCTCGAGCACGTTGGCCTTGTCGACCGAGCAGATGCGTTTCTGGCGGGCGCGGGCGGCGTCGATTGCCACCTGGGCGATTTGCTCGATCTCAGTCTGGCGGTAGACCAGCGTGTCGATCGACTGCTTCTCGCCGCCGGCGAGGACAGTTGTCTGCTTGGGTTTTCCGAAGTAGATGCCTCCGATGAGCTCGCGGATGCAGAGAATGTCGACCCCGCCGGGAATGCGGTCGGATTTCAGCGGCGAGACTTCGGCCAGCTCAGGATAGAGCACTCCAGGGCGGAGGTTTGCGAACAGACGGAAATGCCGGCGGATTGGAAGCAGTGCGGCGCGTTCGGGCTGCTCCTTGGGCGGGAGTTTTTCCCATTTCGGGCCGCCGACCGAGCCGAATAGGATGGCATCAGCCTCGGCGCAGGTGCGCACCGTGGATTCCGGCAGAGCGGCCCCGTGGTGGTCAATCGCGATCCCGCCGACATCGGCGTCGGTGGTGACGAGCTTCAGATTCTCGCGGCCTGCGACATGATTGAGGACGCGCAAAGCCTCGGCCATGACTTCGGGACCGATTCCATCACCTGCGAGTACGGCGCACTTCAGTGTCTGCATGTGGAGTGGTCATGGCTACCGCCGCCACCGGCAAATGGAAGTGGAAAGTGGAATGCCCCCCAATGGGGACAGGTTATTGTAGCTGAGCATGAGCACTTAGCGGTTGCGCGAAAGACAGGGAATTTGCATCAAGTCACTGATGAATCTGCATGTTCTTCCGGCCGGGCCGATCCAGACCAACGCCTATCTCCTGACGGCGCCGGAACTTGGCGAGGCCGTGTTGATCGACGCCCCGGAAGGGATTTGGGAGCTTGTGCAACCCGTCCTCCAAAAGGAAGGATGCCGGCTCAAGGAGATTTGGTTAACCCATGGCCATTGGGACCACACCCAGGGCGGCGCCGAAGTGGTTGCGGCGACCCGGGCGAGGGTGCGCGCGCATCGCGACGATCGTGTCCTGATCGAGACGCCCGAGGTGATGGAGATGTTCATGATTCCCGGGATCAAGGTCAGCCCCCTGAAAATCGACGAATTCCTCGAGCCCGGACAGCTGCTGACTGCGCTGGGGCAGACAATCGAGGTGCGACATTTGCCGGGCCATTGCCCGGGAAACGTGGCCTTCCATTTCCCGGCCCAGAAGGCCGTGTTTGTGGGCGATGCGCTATTCTTGGGAAGCATCGGGCGGACCGACTTGCCGGGCGGCGGCGCCGAAACCCTAGAGCGCTCGATCCGCGAGCAGATCTACACCCTCCCGAACGAGACGACTGTATATCCGGGCCACGGTCCCGAGACGACCGTCGGGATCGAGCGCGAAACGAACCCCTTTGTTCAGGGCTGAGCCAGCGCGCCAACCGAAGGAGACATCCGATGGATCCAGCGATCGAAACCCAGCATGAGCCCCTGATGAGGCGGGCGTTGGCTCTGGCTGAACGAGCCTGGGGCGAGACCCATCCGAATCCAATGGTGGGGGCCGTGATCATCGAGGATGGTGAGGTCGTCGCGGAAGGTTTTCACGCCAGGGCGGGCGAGCCGCATGCCGAGATCATGGCGCTGAGGAGTCTGGGCCGGTCCCCGCGACTGGGTGCGACCCTGTACGTCACGCTCGAACCCTGCAGCACGGAGGGGCGTACCGGGGCCTGCACCGAGGCGATCATCAAGGCCGGGATCAAGCGCGTGGTCGTCGGGGCGACCGACCCCAATCCGGCTCACGCCGGCCGCGGTTTCGAAATCCTGCGTGCGGCCGGGATCGATGTCGTCGAAGGTGTGTGCGCGGCGGAATGCGCCGACCTGAACCTGATCTTCAACCACTGGATCACGACCGGGCTCCCCATGGTGGCCGCGAAAGCGGCGGTCACACTCGACGGCAAGATCGCCACCCGCTCCAACGACTCGCAGTGGATCACCAGCGACGAGGCGCGCACGGATGTCCACCGCTGGCGCAGGCTCTTTCCCGCGATCGGGGTGGGCGCGGGTACGGTGCTCGCCGACAACCCGAGCCTGACCGCGCGCGTCGGCGACGAGGAATGGTGCCCGGTCAGGTTTATTTTCGACGGCCTGCTGCGCACCGTGCTCGAGAAGAGCCTCCCGAAAGTCTACACCGATGCCTACAAGGAGAGGACGATCGTTGTCACCACCCAGCACGGCGGCCTTGGCTATGTGCGGCGGCTGCAGGCGCTCGGGGTGAAGGTGTGGACGCTGACATCGCCGACCGTCCGGGCGCCGCTTCCGGATTTCCGCCGGAAGTGCGCGGAGGAGGGCATCTGCGGCGTCTACATCGAGGGCGGCGCGCTGATGATCAGCGAACTGCTCCAGTTCAAGCAGCTGGACTATCTATTCGTGTACCGGGCGCCGGTGCTTTTCGGAGACGAGCGCGCGAAGACCGTGTTCAAGGGCCTGCGGACGGAAAAGCTCGTCAACGCCATCCGGATCGATGAGGTGAGGCATGCCTCGTTCGGCCCGGACCAGCTCGTGCGCGGGCGCGTGCGCTACCCGGAGAAACTCCAGGTGGACGAGACGACCTTCAGCCTCGGATGAAGATCCGGCTCCATCTAGCTTCGGGGAATCCGCACAAGGCGGGCGAATTCCAGAGCCTCGCCGACGAGGCAGGCCTGCCCATTGAGGTGCTCTCCGCCACGGCGGTGGGGGGGATGCCCCCAGTCGTCGAGGACACGGGCACCTTCGAGGGCAATGCGCGTAAGAAGGCCCGGGCGCTTCTCAGAAAATTGCCCGCCGGCGCCTGGGCGCTTGCGGACGACAGCGGTCTCTGTGTCGACGCGCTCGACGGAGCACCGGGCGTGGAGTCGGCCTATTTTGCGGGGCCGCATGCGACGGGCGCGGAGAATCTCGCCAGGCTCGTCGAGGCCGTACGCGAGGTTCCGGATGGCCGGCGGCAGGCGCATTTCGTCTGCGTGCTCGTCCTTGCCGGACCGGAGGGGCGCGAGTTTGTTTTCCAAGGGCGCTGCGACGGGCGGCTCCGCCGGACTTCAGCGGGCGCCGGAGGATTCGGGTACGATCCGCTGTTCATTCCGGACGGGTACGACCGCACCTTCTCGGAACTCGATGGAGCCACCAAGAACAGGCTGAGTCATCGGGGCCGGGCGTGGGCGCAACTTGCGGCGTGGCTGGCCTCGGGGCAGGCGGCGCCCGGGACGCTGTCCTAGGCGAGCCCGCCGGCTTGTCCCTCGAGCCGGCGAGATCCCTCCCGCTCAGGACCCGGTCGCCGTCGCATAGGCGGAAGCATAGTCGGAGGCCGACAGCTCGTTGTAATCGATGCGCCGGTACGAGATGACCTTTGGGGTCCCTGGCGGATACGATCCGGCCTTGAACAGACTGTTGAAACCCCAGTTTCGGCTGGGCGGGCTGTAGCATGAGCTGCTGTAGGGTTCGGTCGCGACGCGACTTTCGAAAAGGCAGACCATGGAACCCCGGATGGTCACGGTCTTGCTGCTCCAGTTCTCGAGAAAGCGGGGAAAATTATGGGCTCCTCCGCTTGAGACTCCGTTGCCGCTCTTGTTGCTCGGCACGAGGACCGTGAGAAACGCGGCGGCTATCGTCATGTCGCTCGTCGTGGCGGTCGGCTTCGCGGTGCTGTAGCTGGTGGCGTCGGAGAAATTCTGGGAAAGGACGGTGATTGCATCGCCGGCGATCGCGCAGGGGTTTTCACCGGTGGCTGCCGTTGTCGCGTTGGAATCGCCATTGAGCGCATTATAGGTGCCCTTGACGTAGACCGGCGCATTTGTG
>Ga0153915_10000691_pt1 | contig 31164 bp, 31 predicted proteins | sample Opewatmetagenome_2_FD_107003 | JGI IMG/M metagenome (GOLD analysis project Ga0153915, IMG submission 107003) | Freshwater wetland microbial communities from Ohio, USA - Open water 3 Core 3 Depth 3 metaG | ecosystem: Environmental > Aquatic > Freshwater > Wetlands | place: USA: Ohio, Lake Erie... | reverse complement strand
GTCATTCCCGCTCCACTTCTGTCATTCCCGCTCCACTTCTGTCATTCCCGCGAAGGCGGGAATCCAGAGAAATTAATAAGTTATGGATTCCCGCCTTCGCGGGAATGACAGAGCTTTGGACTGTTCAGTTTAAATCAAAAATTCACAATACAGTATCCGGCATTCATAATAACAGACTATCGCAATGCAAAAAAACCTCTTGTCTCACACAGGGTCCGGCCTGTATTTTACCGGATCAAGCAGGGTAAGCGCCTCCCCTACAGTGAACAATGACCCTGTGATCAGGATCAAGTCCTTTGAAGAAGCCATGGCCTTTGCCTTTTTGATGGCGCCGGACAGGGTATCAACCGCCTCTCCCTGTTTCCCCATGTCTGAGGCCGCCTTCATGATGCGCCCGGGATCCGCTGCCCTGTAATAGGCTGGCCTTGTACAGATTATGTAATCAGCGACAGGAGAAATCAACCTTATAATGTTATTAATATCCTTGTCTTCCATTATCCCGGCAATGACAATCAGTCGAGCATAGGAAAATCCCCCTGCTGTTGAATCCGCAAGCTCCCTGGCAGCGCCGGGATTATGAGCCCCATCCACTATTACAAGAGGGTCCTTTGATATTATCTGCATCCTTCCGGGCCAGACAGCATCCCTCAGCCCGTCTTTAATATCCTTTTCGGATATACTGTATCCCTTTGTCTCAAGCCTCTCTGTAACCGCCAGGGCCAGGGCTGCGTTCCTGGCCTGATAACGGCCCTGCAGGCCCGGCCTGAGACCTCTTAACTTGCGTTTCATCCCGAAATAACTTATTTCGGGACCGTTTGTCCTGTATCTGAAATCCTTTCCGACCCTCATGAAGGCCGCCTTCTTGCCTTCGCATATCTCTTTTAAAAGGGCAATGACGGAAGGTTGTGTTGCAGATGTTACCAGATCCGTGCCTTTCTTGATTATCCCCGCCTTCTCCCCTGCTATATCAATTAAGCGATTGCCCAGGAAATTCTGATGTTCAAGAGAGATATTCGTAATGACCGAGACAATGGGCCTGATTATATTTGTGGCGTCAAGCCGTCCACCCATCCCTACCTCCATGATGGCGATATCTGTCTTCTCCTCTGCAAAATATGAAAAGGCCATGGCGGTTGTGGCCTCAAAAAAGGTAGGGGGCTGCGACGGATTAATCACACCCTTGAGTTTATTGACAAGATCCATTGTCTTTGTCCGGGAGATATCTTTTCCGTTGATCCGGAAACGCTCGGTAAACCTGACGAGGTGAGGGGATGAATAAAACCCTACCTTCATGCCTGCCTTCATGAGGATCGATTCCAGCATGGCCGATACAGATCCTTTTCCGTTAGTGCCCGCGATGTGGATATATTTCTGTCCCAGTTGCGGGTTCCCCAGGGCCTTCATGATATTGGATGTCTTGGAAAGACCGAACTTAATGCCGTATTTCTGCAGGCTGTAAAGGTATTGAACTGCTTCTTTATATGTGGTTGCTTTTTGCTTCATTATTTGTCCCATGTTTAAGGCTCACCCGCCTTCGCTGAAAGCTTCGGCGCGGCAAGCGGGCGCAAGGCCCAAGAAAAAATATTATTTCAAATTTGAAATTTCAAATTGTTTCATCCCTGCGCCTTATGCCTTGCGCCTTGAGCCTTCTTTTCTCTCACATCTTCTCCAGCGTTGTATGCTCAAGATGGAGCAGTTTTCTTCCTACGTCCTTGAACAGCACCTCCACCTTTGTCCCGTCAATAAATTTGGAGACAACCCCTCTTCCAAAGGCCGGATGTCTTACCCTGTCGCCCGGTCTGAGGCCGGAGGACTTTCCCTGCATGGATTCATCGAAATTCCGTGGCACAGCATTTTTTGAGAAAACAAAGGGTGACGCCGTGACCCGGCCGTTCACTGTCTCCCTTTGCACCTGAAATGGATACCCTGTCCTTTTAAAGGCCGACCTGGGAGAGGCGAACTCCATTACCTCACCCGGAAGTGCCTTGATAAAGGAGGACAGCCCGTTTCTGTAGCCTGTCTCAGCCAATTGCCACATAGGCAGTTCCTCCTGTCCGGGATAACAGAGTGTCAAACTGTCTTTTGCCCTGGTAGAGGCCACATACAAAAGGCGTCTTTCTTCCTCCAGATCAGCCTGACTGGAATAGGACTTTGCCGAGGGAAAACAACCTTCCATGACCCAGATGATAAAGACCACCGGCCATTCAAGGCCCTTGGAGGAATGGACTGTCGAGAGGGTCAAATAGTTGTCGCCGGGGTCCATCGTTACATCGGCATTGCTTGTCGGAGGCTCAAGCACCATGTCATCCAGGAAGGAGCGCAATTTTTTATATCGTCCTGCCATAGAGGCAATCTGCTCAAGATCCTTCTGCCTTTTTGGGAAATTGTCAAAATTTTCCTTGAGCATCGGGTCGTAATACCTGTTGACGAGGTCCACGGCCTCTCTCGGTGTGATATTTTCCTTTGACAACCCTTTCATAAGATCTGAAAGTGATTTCAATGCCTCATCGTTTTTTCCCGCGCCCGTCCATTCATGGATCTGCCACGGCATCCGCCCTTCTTTCCTCATCCAGTCTATGATGGCCTGGCTTTTCCTGGGGCCGATCTTTTGAATCAGCCTCAGGACCCGGCCCCAACTTAAGTTGTCATTCCTGTTGACGATGATCCTCAGATGCGCCAGGACATCCTTGATATGTGCAGACTCCATAAATTTGAATCCACCGAATTTGACAAAGGGGATATTCTGTCTGGCCAACTCCATCTCAAGTTCAAAGGAATGATGGGCGGCGCGGAACAGGACGGCCATATCTTTAAGAGAGAGACCCTGATTCAACAATTCTCTTATGCGTCCGGAAATGAAAAGGGCCTGTTCAGGATCGGTCTTCACATCGATAACCTGCGGTTTTTGTCCTCCCTGTCTCTTTGTAAAAAGGCATTTGGTAAATTTTTCAACGGCCTGATCCATGATAGCGTTCGTAAGGGCCAGGATAGGCTGTGTTGAGCGGTAATTCTGTTCCAGCTTGATGATCTTTGCCCCTGGGAAAAGCCTGGGGAATTCGAACATGTTCCTGTAATTGGCGCCCCTGAAGGAGTATATGGACTGGGAGTCATCGCCCACAACCATTATATTCCCACGGCTGGAGGAGAGCCACCTGACGATATCGGCCTGGATGCCGTTGGTGTCCTGGTATTCATCGACCATGATATACCTGTACCTCTCGCCCAGTTCCGCCCTGACAGCTTCATTGTCCGATAACAACTGTCTGAAAGAGATAAGGAGGTCGTCATAATCCATAAGCTGGTTGGTCTTTTTATATTCCCTGTAAGCTAAAGCGATCTTTCCGATCTGTGGTATATATTCCAGGAATTGAACGAATTCCTCTCTCATCAGGGCTTCAATAGGCACCTCCAGGTTAACGGCCTTGCTCAGGATAGTTGCCAGCGTTGCCCTTTTGGGGAACCTTATGGCCTTTTTTTCTATCTGGGCGTCCTGCACAACGGACTGAATTATCTCTTCCATATCCTGCCTGTCCAGGATGGTGAAGGTCCTATCATAGCCCACAAGCTCCGCCTTGCTTCTCAAGACCTGATGCGCCAGGGAGTGAAAGGTCCCTCCGGAGACGTGCCTGCATCTGTCATCGGCAAGCCCCGCAGCCCTTTCAAGCATCTCCCCTGCCGCCTTTCTTGTAAAGGTCAGCAGAAGGATATTTTCAGGGGGGACGCCTTCATCAAAAAGCCTGGCAACCCTGTACACCAATGTGCGCGTCTTTCCGCTCCCCGCGCCGGCGATTACCAGCACAGGGCCGTCCAGAGATGTAACAGCCTCATACTGGGAAGGGTTCAGGGCCTCTTCGTAGTTAATTAAATTTGACAAAATACCTTTTTCCCTTTCAGGGTAAAGAACCTAACAGAAAATCATTGTAACAAACCAATCGCTTCGAAAAGACTTTTCAATAAAAATATAGGCAGCAGCATAAGACACTTCAGGATAATGGAAATAAAGACCGCCGCAATTGCCCGAAAATATGATGTGTTATGTATCTCCTTGAGCCCGATGACAACCAGGACACTGTTCCAGAACCAGCCTATCACCTCTCCGATAAAGGGAATGAAGCTCAGGGCCTTAGTTGTCTGTCCGAAGGCGATTACCCTGAAAGTCCCTTCAAACCCTCCTTTTCCGCCATTGAAAGCAAGCATCAATACATGAATAATGGCCCCGGTGACAAACATGTTCAGGATCACAAGAAGCGGAGATAAAATCATTACAATCAGGAATAACCAATTGACGGGGACCTGGCTTAAAAAACTGCTGCTGTAAGGCATTATGCTGCCGGATATTAAAAGAAACTCCCAGAAAAAACCTATCATATATCCCAGCGATCCGAGCAGCAGCCCAAAGGCCATGGGCTCCCTGATTCCCTTGCCGGATGTCATTTCCCTGAAAAACCTTCCCGGAGAAAAAAGTGCCGACATAAAGGTCTGATATATCCCCTGCCGAAGGCCAAGCTCAACGCGCCTTTCCCATGGAGAACCTTCTCCACGTTTTACATCAGGTTTAACGGGGTCAAACTCAAATCTATGTCTGCAACCAGGGCAGATTACCCATCTGACCCCATCAGGGATCTTATCTCCCTGCACTGTTTTTGAAAAGTTACACTTGGGACATGTTATTTCTATATTCATTTCCTTCTTTTTTTCTCCTGATCGGCAAGTCGGTTAAGCTTTTTTTTATCAGAGGACCTTATACAATATTGCCAGGGAGATATAAAGAGCAAAGTCATTGACAGAAAGATTATTAATTTCTATTATCTTCTTCTATGGAAAAACTTAACAGACTATACCTTGTAAGACATGGCCAGGTCGTTGGACATGAAAGATTCCTGGCGAATGGGCATACCGATGTGGACATTACCGAGATCGGGGGGCTCCAGATGGAACATCTTGCCGGGCGTTTGCAGCTTATTGAAATAAACGCAATATACTCAAGCGATCTGAAAAGGACAAAAAAAGGCGCAGGCATAATAGGCAGACACCATGATGTCCCCCATAGGATCATCCCTGAATTCCGTGAACTATGTTTTGGCGACTGGGAAGGTCTTGCCATGGAAGAGATCCTGCAGGATTTTCCGGGAGAACTGGAAAGACGCAAAAATGCTATCGCTGACTACCGGCCTCCGGGAAGAGGCGAGAGCATGAGGGATCTCTCTGAAAGAGTAATGCCGCGCCTTATGGATATGCTTAAGGAGGAGACAGGCAAGAACATCCTCCTTGTCGCTCACGGCGGCGTCAATCGCGTAATACTTTGCGACGCCCTCGGCATTGATCTCGCCAATATTTTTAATATTCAACAGGATTACGGGTGCCTTAATATTATCGATTATTTTCCCGATCATGCCTTGGTCAGATTGATAAACGGATAAAGCTGAGACTATAATTAGCAAACACATTCAAGCGTATTAATTTATATTGTGAAGTCTTTTTTAGGGAAAGTAAAAACCTGAAGCGTAGGAGACTGCAAATGAAACCAATACGTGTCTTTATCGTTGACGATGACAAGGATCTGGCGGAAAGCCTTTCCATCGCCCTTGAAGGTAGCGGTTGCGAGGTTGAAATAGCCTATAGCGGTGAAGAAGCCATAAAGATATTCCGCGAAAAAGATTTTGACATTGCCTTTATGGATGTGAAACTGCCGGGAAAGAACGGCGTAGAGAGCTTCCTGGAAATCAAAAAGATGAAGCCCGGAATCAAGGTCGTAATGATGACCGGGTACAGCGTCGAGCAGTTCCTGGTGCAGGCTTTAGAGAATGGCGCCTGGGGCATACTTCACAAACCTATCGATATGAACAAATTACTGGAAATGCTTAGAGATGTTGGTGAACAGGGCATCTTGGTCGTAGATGATGATCCTGATTTTGTCGCCAGCACCCATGACTTTCTTTCCAGTTGCGGATACAGGGTCTTTGTAGCGTCCAATGGAGAAGAGGCTATTCGGCGTATCCATTCAAACAGCATTGACGTCCTTATCCTGGACCTCCGCATGCCTATCCTTAACGGCCTGGAGACCTGCCTGCAGCTTAAAAAGGAGGGGCTTCCCGTCCCGATAATAATCGTTACCGCCTTTTCCGAAGAAGAAAAAAGTTCTATTGATGCGCTGTCTTTAATGCCTGTCAGCGGATTATTAAAGAAGCCTTTTGATCCCAACGATCTGATTGATGCCATTAATCGTCTCAAGAAATGCCGGACCAAATAAAACGATGGAGGATAACAGCATGGCCCCAATTGATAAGGAAGAGGAACGAAGACTTCTGATTGTGGATGATGAGAAAGATTTTGTGTTGAGTCTTGCAGATATCCTGGAGTCTTACGGGTATATAGTTGAAAAGGCCCATAGCGGTACGAGCGCCGTAGATATAATCAAGGAATTTAACGCCCAGGTGGCCCTTTTAGATGTTCGGCTGGGGAAGGAGAACGGCATCAACCTGATTTATAAGCTTAAGAAGGAGGCCCCTAAACTGCTCCCAATCGTAATGACGGCCTATGCTACAGCCGATACCGCCATTGAGGCCCTTCAGGAAGGGGCCTATGATTATCTGCGAAAACCCCTGAACCCCAAGGATCTCCTGGCAAAACTGGACAGATGCTTTGATAGGCTCCAACTTGAAAAAGAAAAAGAGACCGCTGAAGAACTCAATCGCCTCCTTCTCGAAACAATGAATGACGGCCTGGAGATGCATGACCTGAATGGCCTTTTTACTTATGTAAATAAAAAGTTATGTGAAATGACGGGGTTCAGCAGGGATGAATTAATAGGAAAGACAATATCCTCTTTTCTGGATGAAAAAAACACAAAACATTTTAAAGAGGTTTTTAAGAAGCAACTGAAAGAAGGGCTTAAGCCCTTTGAACTGGATTTGTTAAAAAAAGACGGGAAATCATTTCCTGCCATTATATCTCCTCAGGCATTAAAGGACTCCGAAGGCCGTTTAAAAGGCTATTTCGCCGTAATTGTCGATATATCAAAACGCAGGCAAGACGAAGAGGCGAGGATCAAGATAGAGTCCCAACTGCAACAGGCCCAGAAGATGGAGAGCATCGGCACCCTGGCTGGCGGTATTTCTCATGATTTTAACAACTCACTCCAGGCGATACTAGGCTATACCCAGATGCTCCTTATAGAAACTGTAAAAATGGATTCCATCCATTCAAGGCTTTTACAGATTGAAAAGGCGGCGAAGAGGGCAGGTGAATTGACACAGCAACTCCTTGCCTTCAGCCGGAAAATCGAGAGCCGACTGAGACCTACAGATCTCAACCAGGAAGTCAAACAGGTCGGGAGTCTGCTTCAAAGAACCATCCTCAAAATGATTAATATAGAACTGAAGCTTGGGGCAGGCATTAAGATCATCAGCGCCGACCCTTCACAGATCGAACAGATACTTATGAATCTCGCCATCAACGCCAGGGATGCCATGGGCGAGGAAGGAAGAATAACAATCAAGACAGAAAATATAACTATTGACCGTGAATATTGTAAAAATCATTTCGGCCTTGTCCCTGGCGAGTATGTCCTTCTCACCTTTTCCGATACAGGCCACGGCATGGACGAAGAGATACTCAATCGGATATTTGAGCCTTTTTTTACGACAAAGGAAGTCGGAAAAGGGACCGGCCTCGGTCTCCCGATGGTTTACGGTCTGGTCAAAAAGCATAACGGTTATATCGAATGCAACAGCAAGCCTGGAGAGGGGTCATGCTTTAAGATCTTTTTCCCTGCTGTAATAGATGCAGTGGAGGAGATATCGGATGAGGATGAAAATAAACCGATCCCCGGAGGAAAAGAAAATATCCTTATTATTGATGACGAGCCCCTGGTGCGGGAACTTGCCGAACATATGCTTACAAAATTCGGATATAATGTATTGACGGCCCCCGGCGGCGAAAGCGGCCTCAGAATTTACCGTGATAAAAAGGATGCTATTTCCCTTGTCATACTTGACATGATCATGCCGGGGATGGGGGGCATGCGTTGTCTTGAGGAAATCTTAAAGATTAAGCCGGACGCAAAAATAATTATCGCAAGCGGTTATTCAGCCGAGGGTAATCGAAAAGATGTTATGGAATCAGGTGCAAGGGGCTTTATCAATAAACCCTTTAATGTGAGGGAGATGCTTATTGCGATAAGGGAGGTTCTGGATGACAGAAACGCTTAAAAGCAGGAAAAAGACAGGCGTCCCGGGGATTGCCCTTATTGACCAAAAAATCCATTCAGTAGAAGAGGCAGTCGCCGCTATTGAGACTTTAATATGAAAATCAGCATACGTCAACGATTGATAATAGCCTTTATCAGTTTGGCCGTTGTCCCGTTATTACTGGTCGGCGGTATTTTGGCCTGGCAAAGTTACACCACCTTGGAGAGGGAGAACCTGAAATTACAGGTCGAAATGGGACAGGGGGTTCTCAATAAGGTAGAAGGCTTTTTTGAGGAAGTGGAACAGAGATTAACTCTTGCCGGTAAATTGGATGCCTTGCAAACACAGGATCACAATGGGCAGCGTGGAATTTTTAACTTACTCATGTCTATGGACATGTTTGAAAGCCTCCGCATGCTTGATCAGCAGGGACAAACACGTTTTTATCTTTCACGCCTTGGTCTTTCCTCTGTCGACGCCGGCAATCATGCTGGAGATGATGAATTTGTTATTGCAAAGATGAACGTCGAAGTCTATTACAGCCCCGTCCGGTTTGACGAAACTACCGGCGAACCGATTTTAACCATAGCTATCCCCTTCCTAAATGTTCATTCAGGTGTTGTGGACGAGGTCCTTGTTGCCAAGGTACGCTTTAAAAAAATCTGGAATCTGGTCGCTGATGTAAAGGCCAATTCCGGTCAAAGCATCTATATTGTTGACAGACAGGGTAGACTTGTAGCTCATCGAAATCCTTCGTTGGTATTGCGAGGCACCCTCTTTAAAGTACCGGACCATGACGGCATCCAATCCGGTTTAACAGGTGAGCGCGCCGTTATCGCAGTTCACACAGTTAAGCTTGGAAAACAGGAATTTAATATCGTCGCTGAGCAGACTACTTCGGAAGCCTTCGCCCTGGCTATAAATTCAGTGCGTATTACGGCAGCCCTTGTAGTGATCGCGTTATTGGCAGCCGGCATCCTGGGGTTCCTGATTGTGCGACAGATTGTCCGGCCCATCCAGGATATGGCTGCGACCGCCAGGGCCGTCAGCGCCGGTGACTTGTCACGGAGAGTGGAATTCAACCGCAGTGATGAATTGGGTGTTTTGGCAGGGGCCTTCAACAGCATGACCATGCAGTTGCGGACGCTCATCAACAACCTGGAGCAAAAGGTTGCTGAGCGCACGACTCAACTGAAAGACGCCCAGGCCGAACTTATTCGCCAGGAACGTCTGGCTACCCTGGGCAAGCTGACAGCCACCATCGCCCATGAAATCCGCAATCCCCTTGCCACGGTCAATACCTCGATTTTTTCCATCGGGGCGGCTATGGAAAAGAATGATACGGAAAGGATTAAACGCGCCCTTACCCTCGCGGAGCGGAATGTAAGGCGGTGCGACAATATAATAACGGAACTGCTTGATTATACCAGAAAGTTGGAGATCAGGCCGGATAAGGTCAATATCGACAGATGGATGAATGGAATCCTTGATGAACAGACCTTCCCTGAAGGAATAGAGTGCCGGCGAAACCTGAATTGCGGCCTTGAGGTTCGAATAGACAGGGAGCATATGCGTCGAGCCGTGATCAACGTCATAACAAATGCCGTGCACGCCTTGAGCGAGGAAAACTCTCCAGGCAATGAACTGACAATAGAAACTGCCATTTCCGGTCAGAATCTAGCGATCCGCATTATAGACACTGGCCCTGGGATACCTGATAATCTGCAGCAAAAGATCTTTGAACCTCTTTTCAGCACCAAGGGCTTTGGCGTGGGCCTGGGATTAAGCATTGCCAAGGATATCATGGAAAAACATCATGGCGGAATTGACATCAAGAGCAAGGTCGGCGAAGGGACAACCGTCATATTATGGATGCCTCTTGGAGAGCGGTAGTCCTTCCCTGAAATTACGGCATGCGCCAATGGTGAATGCGCACCGTTACTTTTTCCCTTTTTAATGAGAAGGCTGGTTGAGTGTGGATACAGATGTTTTTTTTCTTACGTGAGGCTCTGGATGAATAAAATATTTAAAGACAGAAAAAAGACGTGCATTTGGGTAGTTATACTTAGCTTGCTGTTAATGATCTTAACAGGATGCAATTCCCGTGAAAAAATTTTCACCATAGGCATTGCCGGCCATACCGCATTCACAAGCCAGGTTTTAGAAGGATTCAGGGAGGGCATGGCTGAATCAGGCTATATTGAAGGCAAAAACATCAAGTTTATTTACAAAGGCGTCCTTGAGACTGATAAACAAAATATCAATGCCGAAATCAGAGAACTCCTGGCTCAGGATATAGCCCTGCTATTAGCAGCAGGAAATGAAATGTCTTTGCAGGCCAGGCAGCTTGTTAAAGGCACCGATACGCCGGTTATTTTCGGACCGACCTCAATGCCGGTCGAAAACGGGCTGGTAGAGAGGCTGAACCATCCTGGCGGCAATCTGACCGGGATTAGAATCGCAAACAACATTTCGAAGGCCCTGGAATGGTTGATAACTATTGCCCCTGGAGCAAAGAAGGTCTATTTGCCCTACAATCCCGATGATACAGTTTCAGTTGCAGCTTTGTCTGATCTGGACAAAACCGCCTCTCAACTGGGGATCGAACTTGTTCTCCACAAAGTCCATTCAATCGAAGAGACAATCACCGCTATCGAGAACCTGCCGGAAGATGTTGATGCTATTTTCATGATCCCCTCGCCAACCCTTAACACGAGAAACATTGAATTAAGCCAGGCTGCCATCAAACGGGGGATACCGATGGGCGCTGCAATCCAGTTAGATGATGCGGTGGTTACCCTGACCAATGATTTTTTTGACGCGGGAAAGAAGATGGCGCGGCTGGCTCAACAGATCCTTCATGGAGCTAAACCTGCGGATCTGCCGGTGGAGACATCGGAGGTCTTTTTAATTATCAACCTTAAGACGGCTGAAAAGATCGGCCTCCACATCCCGGATGATGTCCTTTTACAGGCAAAAACTATTATCCGTTAAAATTGTATAATATGAATGCGGATTTCATGCTGACAGCCACTTAACTCTATGGGAGACGCCGGATGACTGAAACAATTAAAGACAAGGCAAAGACAGTTATTATATGGGCAGTTGTACTTAGCCTGCTGTTCATGACCTTTATAGGATGTAAAGACCGGGACAACATCTTCACCATAGGCATTGCCAGCCGCGCCTCAAGCCATGCCGCGGTTTTAGAAGGGTTCAAGGAGGGCATGGCCGAATTAGGTTATGTTGAAGGCAAAAATGTTAAGTACATTTACTACAGCGGCGCTATTGAGAATTATGATCAAATTATCGATGCTGAAATAAAGAAACTCTTGACTCAGAATATAGCCATGCTCTTAACAGCATACAATGAGACGGCATTGAGTGCAAAAAAAGCTGTTGAGGGAACTGACATCCCCATAGTTGCAGCCGCGTGTGCCAGGCCGGTCGAGATAGGGCTTGTGAAGAGTCTGAGCCGCCCTGGAGGAAATGTGACCGGCGTCCAAGTCGCAGATACCATGTCTAAGGGACTTGAATGGTTGGAGCAGATCATCCCTCATGCAAAAAAGATATATTTGCCGTACAATCCTGATGATATGATTTCAATCTTGTATCTGGATGTGTTGAATAAAACTGCCTCTCGATTGGGGATCGAACTCGTTCTTCATAAGGTTCATTCGGTTGAAGAAGCAGTCGCCGCTATCGAAAGCCTGCCGAAAGATATTGATGCCGTATATGGAATCCCTTCTCAAACTCTTGGTACAAAAAGCAGCGAATTGAGTCAGGCAGCCATCAAGCGATGCCTCCCCATGGGATCGGGACTGCCATTGGATGAATCAGTTTTGATAACTTTTGGAAGTGATCTCTTTGAGATAGGGAAGCAGACAGCTCGGCTGGCCCACCAGATCCATCAGGGAGCAAGGCCCGGCGATCTTCCTGTTGAGACATCGGATATTTTTTTAAGCATCAACCTCAAGACGGCTGAAAAGATCGGTCTCCATATCCCGGATGATGTCCTGGCTCAGGCAAAAACAATTATTCGTTAACGTTATGAGACTGTTCAAAATCTTTTGCGAGAGGATTCATGCGCTGCCATCGGCTGATGCTGATGACTTTAGGGATAAGAAACCCGGATTGCACAATTCCCTATGGGGGATACAATCCGGGTTCAAATCATCTCAGACTAATGGCCTTTCAAAAGCCCTTTTAATTATCTTCGGTTAATAACCTGGAGACGGACTTCCTTGGCGCCAAAAAATTCCTTTGCAAAATTTGCGGCCTTTTCAGAATCATAGTATTTACAACTGAACACATCAAGATAGGTGGTATTTGTAAGGTTGGCAAAATGAGCTGATATAAGCGAGGTTTCAATAAGTTGGGTCATGGAGAATCCTGAGACCTTTTCATCATCCCCGAAATAGACTACCTGCGTCTCGCCAAAACGTTTCATATCAATCAGGACACAAAGTTCAGCTACAAACTGTTTTATCTTTGCCGCGTCCCGAATGGTTTCGGGAGTGCAATCATAAAGGTCAATGGATGAGAGTATCCCCCAGGGTTCGGTATTATTATGAATATTATTTTTGTCCATATAAACACATTTCCTTTCGCGTGTTTAGAATATAAATAATCCTGTGAAGGATATTTATTTTGAGATTTTTATTAAGCAAAAAACGTGCCTAATAAATAATGTTGATATCAGTGCCGATTTATATTGCATTAAAAATACATATCGGAATCAAAATTCCAGACAGATAAAAACCCGTCATAGGGCCTGTAAAAGATTGCCCCTGTTCGATAACTTTTTAATATGTTTAATAAAATCAAAAATAAAAAAATATAATTAATTAGATGCCTTATTATCGGAATTGCCGGTTCCTTTAATAAATAAAAATACAGGCAAAAATAGATATCAGTCGCCGGGAAAATTTAATCGGAGAGCTATTTATCATAAAGTGCGGATTGATGTATAGCTTTTTTTTGGCTTTTCCAAAAATAATTTTAAGAGAATAACCGGGGATTAGAAAATTCAGGTTTTGTGGTGTTTTCACTTCAGGATCTTGCGGCTAAAAGATCTTCCCGGGGTTTAGAATTCCATTGGGATCAAAGGCTGTCTTTACCCTTCGCATAAGGTCAATGGCCGGTCTTGAGAACTCCATTCCCATATATGGCGCCTTGGTGATTCCCACGCCGTGCTCACCGGTGATTGTCCCGCCCAACTCAATGACCTTTTTAAAGAGTCCTATTACTGCGGCATTTCCTTTTTTCACCTCTTCGGTTTTTTCAGGGTCCATTAAGATATTGACATGTATGTTGCCGTCACCGGCATGTCCGAAGGCGGCTATTGGGAGATCGTATATCTTCCCCAGTTCGCCAAGAAAATCTACAAGATCGATCAAGCGGCTGCGGGGGACCACTACATCTTCGCTCAGCTTCCCGGGCCTAAGGTTCTTCAGGGAAGGAGACACCCTTCTCCTTGCCTCCCAGAGCCTCTCTATCTCTTCCTGATCCGAGGCGATAGTCAGTTGCATAGCCCCTGAGCTGAGGCATATATCCTTGAGTTTTTCAGCCTCCCTGGTCACAAGCTCCTCGTCGCCGTCCGTTTCAATAAGGAGCATGGCGCTTGCCGCCGGAGGTATGCCGATACCCATCTCATCCCTGACGCAATCTATGCACTGTCGATCCAGGAATTCCAGTGTAGCCGGGGTGATCTTTTCACGGATGATATTTGATACTGTCCTTGCGGCATCTTTAATATCCTTGAAAAAGGCCGTCATAGTCCTTTTGGCAGGAGGCATTGGGATAAGACGAAGGGTAATGGAGGTGACAACGGCAAGGGTGCCCTCAGAGCCCACTATAAGCCTCGTCAGGTCATAACCCGCTACACCCTTCATGGTCTGGACCCCTGTTTTTATAATTTCGCCGGTAGGGAGGACTACGGTCAACCCCAGGACATAATCCCTGGTGACGCCATACTTGAGTCCCCTGAGACCGCCTGCGCACTCCGCGACATTTCCGCCCATAGTGGATACATCGGCGCTTGCCGGGTCGGGAGGATAAAAGAGATCCAGTTTTTCCACCTCCTCCTGGAGATGTGCAGTAATAACGCCAGGCTCTACCCTGGCTATGAGGTTTTCCTGATCAATCATCAGTATGCGGTTAAAACGGTTCATGGAGAGGACAAGCCCCCCCTGCACAGCCAGTGCGCCTCCGGTCATGCCGCTGCCGCCGCCCCTGGGTATAACGGGAAAGCCTTCCTTATTGGCAAGGATCAGGATTCGGGATATCTCTTCATCGTTTCCCGGAAAGACAACTGCATCAGGAAGGTATTCAAGTTTGGTGCCGTCACTGGAGTATTTGCCGAGATCATTCAGAGCGGTAACTAGATACTTATTGCCGACAATATTCTTCAACTCATTTATTATCGCAGATGAAATCATCGTTAAACCTCTATACGGCTCTTGAATGAATGACGCAAGGTCATGGAGTCCATATATTTAAGGTCTCCGCCCATGGGAACGCCCATGGCTATTCTGGTCACCTTAATGCCTTTGTCCGATAGGAGATCGGCCAGAAAATGCGCCGTGGCCTCTCCCTGTGCCGTGGGGTTTGTCGCCAGAACCACCTCATTAATGCGCTCCCTTTCAAGGCGGGCCATGAATTCACCTATCTTAAGGTCCTCCGGTCCTACGCCGTCCAGGGGTGAAAGGACCCCGTGGAGGACATGGTATCTCCCGTTAAAGACCCCTGTCTCTTCAATGGCGATCTGATCGCCTGGGCCTTCTACTACGCACAGTACGCCGTTCGCCCTGTTGCTGTCGGAACATATGTCGCAGGGCTCATTGTCCGTGAAATTAAAACAGACCGGACAAAACTTTATCTTGTCCTTGACCTCCATGAGGCTCGCCGCAAGGGCCTCTGCAAGTTCCTTCCTGCTCCTGAGTATGTAAAGTGCAACCCGGGTAGCTGATTTCTGTCCGATTCCGGGGAGCCGTGATAGTTGAACAATAAGATCTTCCAATGATTTTGGGTATATCTTCATCTTTGATTTTCCCCTTATTGTGCATATGGTTTGCGTCGGTTGTTGATAGTCTGTTATCAGCCTGACTCCCTGCTTCTGTCCTGTATCCTTAATTGTCAATACCCCACTTCTCACAGCGCGATTAGCTCTCAGATAACTCTTTTTTTTAATTGGTTTTGCTGAAAGCTGACTGCTGATGGCGGCTCGACTGAGCATTTCGGCCCTGAGCTCAATGCCGAAGGGCTCGCCGAAGTCTGAGAGCGTGAATCCAAAAAATCGTATTTTTGGATGACCACTAGGTAGGATAATAAATACATATGATCTTACGGCAGGCCAGACTGAAAAAGAGAGATGTATGCCACAATGCGTACAGCGCTTAATGCCCCTTATCAGCAAATTTCAGGACAGGATCAAACGCCTCTCAGCTTCTCCTGATTTTCCTGATTCTTTTTACATGTGATGCATACGGTTGTTACAGGTCTGGCATTTAATCGGGTTTCCGTTATCTCTTCCCCGCATGTTTCACAAATGCCGTAGGTCCCGTTCTCAATGCGATCCAGGGCCTCTTTGATCTTAAATATCAGTTTATTCTCTCTCTCCTTCATATGGAGGGTTAAGTCCACATCCGATTCAAAGGTAGCCTGGTCGGTAAAATCCGGGGTCTGCCCTGATGAGCTGATAACGCTGCTTACAGGGATGTCTCTTTCCTTTTTCAGCAGTTCATCCAACTGTTTATTCAGCAGTTTGGTAAAAAAGACCTTCTTTTTTTCGTCCAGCATAGTTGTCTCTTTTGTAAAAGGTGTATTGATGATCTTCCGTTAATACGTCATATCAAAAGCCTGTTAGCGAGAAGCCCGGGCAGAATATCCGCCCGGGCATCACTATTTAATTTAATACATATCTTCAGAAGGCATCTGCGGCGTTGCGGATTTCTTCTCATCATGTTTCTCAGCAACCATTGCCTCGGTCGTCATAAGAAGCCCTGCCACGGAAGCGGCATTTTGCAATGCGAACCGTGTAACCTTCGTGGGGTCAATGATACCTGCCTTGACAAGATCTTCATACTCTCCTGACTCGGCATTGAAACCGAAATTGCCTTTGCCGTCCATTACCTTCCTGACAACGACAGAGCCCTCAAAACCTGCATTGTTGGCGATCTGCCTTATCGGTTCTTCCAGCGCCCGTCTAATGAGGTTGACGCCCAACTGCTCCTCCCCTTCAAGGGTGACCTTCGCAAGGGCCTGGATGCCTCGGACAAGGGCGACACCGCCGCCCGGCACAATACCTTCCTCAACAGCCGCGCGTGTCGCGTTCAGTGCGTCTTCAACCCTGGCCTTTTTCTCCTTCATCTCCGCCTCGGTCGCGGCGCCGACATTGATCACAGCCACGCCGCCGATCAACTTGGCCAGTCTCTCCTGGAGCTTTTCACGGTCATAGTCGCTCGTGGTCTCCTCTATCTGCGCCCTGATCTGTTTTACACGACCATCAATCGCGCTCCTGCTCCCGCTTCCTTCGACAATCGTGGTGTTATCTTTGTCGATATTGATCTTCCTGGCCGTGCCAAGATCTTTCAGGGTAATATTCTCCAGCTTCAACCCCAGTTCTTCACTGAGGATCTGGCCTCCGGTCAGGATCGCTATGTCTTCGAGCATAGCCTTTCTGCGGTCTCCAAATCCCGGGGCTTTTACCGCGGCGCATTTAAGGGTGCCGCGCAGTTTGTTTACTACCAGCGTGGCAAGGGCTTCGCTATCCACATCCTCTGCTATAAGAAGAAGAGGTCTCCTCGTCTTGGCGATCTGTTCGAGGATGGGCACCATGTCTTTCATGTTGCTGATTTTTTTGTCATGAAGGAGTATATATGCGTCATCAAGATGCACCCCCATCTTTTCAGGGTCCGTAACAAAATATGGGCTCAGGTATCCCCGGTCAAACTGCATGCCTTCCACGATGTCGAGGGTGGTTTCCATGCTCTTGGCCTCCTCTACCGTGATCACGCCTTCTTTGCCGACCTTCTCCATTGCCTCGGCAATGATATCTCCTATAGTTCGGTCGTTGTTGGCGGATATGGTCCCGACCTGGGCAATTTCCATCTTGTCTTTTGTCGGTTTTGAAATCTTTTTAAGTTCAGCGATTACAACCTCAACCGCCTTTTCTATGCCTCGCTTAATGGTCATGGGGTTTGACCCTGCGGCCACCAGCTTGGAGCCTTCACGATATATCGCCTGGGCAAGGATCGTGGCCGTGGTGGTTCCATCTCCTGCCACATCGGATGTCTTGGATGCAACCTCCTTTACCATCTGGGCGCCCATATTCTCAAACTTATCTTCCAGTTCGATCTCCTTGGCTACCGTAACGCCGTCCTTTGTTATGATCGGCGAGCCCCATGATTTCTCAATAAGGACATTCCTGCCCTTGGGGCCTAATGTGACTTTAACGGCATTGGCAAGGGTATCTACGCCTTTCATAATCTTTTCACGCGCCTGACCGCTGTATTTAATCTCTTTTTTGGCCATCTCTAAATCCCTCCCTGGGTTACTTCTCGATGATTCCGAGGATGTCATCCTCTTTCATAATCAAATGTTCCACACCATCAATCTTAATTTCAGTCCCGGCATACTTTCCAAAAAGCACGCGGTCATTTTTTTTGACTTCCAGTGCAATTATCTTTCCGTTTTCGTCTGTTTTGCCGGGGCCTACAGCTACCACCTTTCCTTCAAGTGGTTTTTCCTTGGCCGTATCAGGGATAATGATCCCGCCTGACGTCTTTTCCTCTTCTTCAATCCTTAAAACCAGCACCCTGTCGTTCAAAGGTCTAATCTTCATCTGAAACCCTCCTTATAAATAAAAAATTGATATTCATATAACTATTAGATTCTCACGCTAATTTATTATAGGCATTGGTGAGATATATAATCGGGTAGACATTATATTTATATGTCTTTATACACTATTTTAAAATAAATTGAAATAAGACGATTGCTTTTTATATATCGTCTTCAGAATGGCAAAAGGGCAGAAGACCCCATGATATATAATTGATTGTTATAATGAGCTTGTCAAAGATGGACGAATTTAATCATTCTTATATAATTGTCAAGACATACAATATTAATCTGTCTGTTTTTGGATATAAGTTAAATTTTTTTAAGCAGGTTCTCAATAACCAAATCGTAGTAATCTTTTAATTCCTCGTCCCATGCGTAAGATTTTGCTTTTTTAAAACTCTTCTCAGCGTTTTTTATATCTCCCAGTTTAGTATAAGCAAGGGCCAGGGCGTAATAAAACAAATGCTCGTCTTCCTTTTTTTGGATGGCCTCCTTGAAATCCCCGATAGCTTCTTCAAAGCGGCTATCGTCATAGGCAATCTTACCGATAGAAAAATAATAATAGGGATTCCTCATTCTGAATGATAACACCTCATTTTTATAAAAGGCAGCCTGCTCCTTTCTTCCGTTTTTCGCGTAAAATCTTGCCATATTACTCATAATGGTCATGGCTGATGTATCATTTCTACCCCTGTTGACTAAAAGGGCCTGGGAAAAGGCCTTTTCCGCGGCATCAATCTGGTTGTTTCTACTGTAAACAACGCCTAGATTTGACCATGCAAACTCAAGATCCGGATCGATTTTGACGGCTTTAACAAAATATCTGTATGCATCCCCAGTGATTCCCTCTGCCATATACTGTGAACCAATGTTATTATAATATTGTGCGAACGCACGATTATCAGGCATTGGCCGTGTTGAAAGAGGATTTATCTGAGATCCCATTATGTCCGCCACGGACGGGGCAAAAAGAAAACTGCTTTTATTATCCGATACCACTACGCTTTTACCATCCACAAAATCAATTCTAAGGGCATTCTGCATAGGTATGTAAAAGTCCACAAAGGCTCCGATATGCCTTGTTATAAAAAGGACTTCCCCATTTTTGATCCAATTGGGGGGTATCGGAATATCTTGAAACCCGCTATGCAATCCGGCATATCTTGCCGCGGCAACAAATAGATTGCTGTAAGAGAGACAGTTCCCTGTCCCGGATTCAAATGTCTCGACAGCAGTCTTTGTACCGTATTTATCATCCGCTGTATCGTATTTTACTTTTTTCATAATAATGCCCAAAAGGGCATTCAAACGTTGTCCGGGATCTTTTATTTTGAGAACTGATTGATCCAGAATAGCCTTTATTTCATCATTAAGGGCAAGGATATCAACGTCTGGCATTGAACCATCAATGGAATCCGGGGTTATGCTGGAACCGTCTGAGTTTATGAATTCGGGAAATTGATTAACAGGAATAATTGCCGATTTTAGCAATGGGGCTGTGGCACAAGCTGATAAATAAATTGTTGTGGAAATAATTGCTAAAACGTACAGGACACCTCTCCATACGGTAAACAATACCCTAAAGGGGCAAGGATCTCCCCCATGAAATATTTTTTTTGAAGTTTGTATTAACATATCTATAGGACCTCCTCCAAATTATCTGGAGAAAAACCATCGTTATATTCATAAAATAAGCCTCCCTGTCAGAGCATATACATCGTGATATTCTGATTGAAGATAAGACCTAATTCAATAAATGCAATGAAGGTGGATAAGCCCGTTGATATCAGTAAGTTCAGGTTCGATCAAACTTGCCGCGACAGCGGCAAGCGGCTAGACTAACCGGAGATTACTGCTTTGATCTAATAAAAAAGCCACATAAATTCACCTTTCCTATGAGAAAGAGAACTTGTGGCTAAATATAATTCGGTTTTCTAAATTTTATATTATAAATGAAAGCAAGTGACGCTATCAGTCTTTTTTAACCGTAGGGATCATCACCTGCGGTTCTGTCAACAGGAACTCGCCTTTTTCAATCCAACCCTTCAAAACATTGGCTATCTCAAGCGCCCTTACATGTGATGAAAGCGGTACAGAGGGTATATCTTTGCCGTTAAACCTTATGGACCCGCTTTTAAGCTCTGCATAGCTGACATATCCGAGGCTTTTCCCGTCTCCCTTGGGATAATCATTCCCATAGTCTATTATCCTGGCGAAGAGTTCCTCATCAGACACACCAGTATAGCGAGCCATTTCCTCATTAAGTATAGGTATCGGCAATCCTAATCCGACCGCCAAGGAGCATCCATAACCGAGCATGCTTACACCTGCCACCCATCTAGGGGACATCTCTTTCATGTCTCCCATTACCATAAGTGTCCCGGCGGGGTTAAGGGGAACACCATTCTTTCCCCTCTCAGCCCCTGGATTATGCTGTGATCCAGGTCCAAGAACATATCCCTGTGCTCCTCCTAGAAATATCCTTGTTCCCATGCCGATGGTGAGGTAGTAGGGGTCATTTAACAGGGGACTTAAAAGTCCTGCGGTTGAGTAATTGGCGTTTCCCCCCTTTGGCTTTAAGACTCCCATATAGGTGTATATAGTCCTGGAAGACAGATTAACAGCGCAATTATAATTCTGATAAGCGTTTCTAGGGTTCAATAATACGGCATAGGGAAGATCGGAAAGGCCGACCTTTTTCTCAATTTCCTTATTGGGATAACAATCCGTCCCGTATGCCGTCGCCTTGAGAGTCACCTTTTTACCGGCGATAAGATCTTGTATGACATGACCTCCTCCATATTTGAACTGACCCGGATGAACGCCATTCAAGGGGTCATCCTCAGTTGACTCAGTTGCACCTATATAGATATCGACCGCGGCAAGACCCGCATATGCCGGAACGTTGTTCAACCATACCTTGGATGCCTTTATACCTGGTTTTGAATGTCCGAAGTTAATGAAGGCCCCTGAAGAACACATGGGCGCAAAGGTCCCGGTTGTTACAACGTCTATCTCCTTCGCTGCCTTTGCAACCCCCTTTCTTTTCACAAGGTCCGTCATCTCATCCGCTGTAATGACTACCACATTTCCTTTTTTGATCCTGGCATTTATCTCTTGAATAGTTCTTGATATATTCTTTTTAGGCACGTCAACTTACCTCCAATAATAGAAAGAATGATGAATATTAAATGGTATATAAGGATATGACAAGAAAAAGTTTATAATTATTGAAGTATCTTAGTTTTCTTGACTTTTAAAATACGATTCTATAAGCATAAGGCCTATGAGCGGACATTTCCATTCGAATCGGAATCGTTATGGAAGTCGCAATCAAATTACAAGACAAAAATTGCCGATTAAAAATGGAGTGGTTATTCATCTTTCATTGTAATGCCATTATAAATTTGAGGTAAAAATGGGCTACCCTGTTCACATAAGAAATTTAACCATTAACAGAAACGGGCCTTTTTTTGTTATTGCAGGTCCATGCGTGATTGAGAATGAGGAAATAACCCTAAGTGTCGCCGAATTTTTAAAAGAGACAAGCGATGCAATGGATATTCCCATTATATTTAAGACCTCTTATGATAAGGCAAACCGGACCTCAATAGAATCCTTTCGGGGGCCCGGGATAGATAGCGGTCTTGAAATAATCCGCAAGGTGAAGGACAAAACCGGGCTTTCCGTTTTGTCGGATGTGCACAACGCTGAGGATGTCCTAAAAGCCGCTGAAGTCCTTGATGTAATACAGATACCTGCCTTCCTCTGCCGCCAGACGGATCTGCTCCTGGCTGCGGCCAATACCGGGCGTGCGATTAATATTAAAAAAGGGCAGTTTATTTCTCCATCTGAAATGGACCAGGCCGTTCACAAGGTATCATCCACAGGCAACAAAAATATCCTGTTAACCGAGAGAGGAACCTTTTTCGGTTATAATAACCTGGTTGTAGATTTCAGATCCATTCCAATAATGAAGGGTTTTGGTTATCCGGTTATCTTTGACGCAACCCATAGCGTTCAACTGCCTGGGGGCGGCGGCAACCGCTCAGGGGGGCAGAGAGAATTTGTAGAAACACTGTCCAGGGCTGCTGTTGCTGCAGGCGCCGATGGCGTATTTATGGAGGTGCATCCCGACCCGGATTCCGCGCTCTGCGACGGACCTAATTCTCTGCCTCTGGATCGGGTGAGATCTCTTTTAAGCCTTCTAAAAGAGATCCATAATCTGGTAAATCACCGGGTCTGATACATGCCTATATAAAATGGCTTCAAAGGTTGTTACTCCATAGGCATCTGCCACATGAAGTGAAAAATACCGGGCAATCCGCCAGGGAATGTTCGGCACTTCGTTCATAAGGTTTTTACCATGTTAACTAAAATACTGGGAGAGATAAAACTCCTTATCCTTGATGTGGATGGGGTCATGACCGACGGACGGATCAGTATAGATGATCAGGGTGTGGAAACTAAGGCTTTTAACGTAAAAGACGGTTACGGGATCAGATTGCTGTTGGCTGCCGGCATTGATGTAGCGATCATTACAGGTCGCCGGTCCAAATCCGTTGAACACAGGGCAAGTGATCTGGGGATCAAGAGGATATACCAGGGTGTTACGGATAAAAAGGCCGTCTGCATCAGATTGCTTGAAGAAAAGCGACTGACAAGTGGTCAGGCATGCTTTATAGGTGATGACCTGCCGGATATCCCGTTGTTAAAATTTGTCGGCCTGCCTGTCGCGGTTGCTGATGCGGTCAAAGAAGTCCGTGAAACAGCCCAATACATTACGGAAAAAAATGGTGGAAATGGCGCAGTCAGGGAGGTGTGCGAGCTTATCCTTAAGGCGCAGGGCGCTTGGCCGTTTATATAAGCCCCCTAAGCAGAGGAAAAATCTTTACATGCTGATACGTCTTCTGGTATAATTATTGCAAATGGCGAAAATCCCAATAAAATATCTGCCGATAACGGGAATATTGCTTCTGCTTTTTGCGTTGGGGTTTTTTCTTTTAAAGGCCGGGCATAAAGGTATCAACAGCACAGTCGTTAATGAAGTGTCCTCGGACGCCAGTGTCGCGGGGGAAAAGATTCATGTTACCCAGGACAATCCCGATGAAGGGACTAAATGGGTGCTTGATGCGGATGAACCGATATATTCTAAAGATAAACAGTATATTTCGTTTAAAAATTTTCAATTAAAATTTGAACCGTTGAACGGTGCTTCTCTGGAAATAACGGGGAATAAGGGAGACTATGATATAAACTCAAAGGAGATCAGACTCCAGGGTAATCTACAAGGAGATTCCAGTAATGGTTATAAGATATTTACCGAATATCTTATCTATCAACAAAAAGAGGGCGTTTTAAAAACAGATGAGTTGGTAAAGATAACCGGTCCTTTTTTTTCAACAACCGGCAGGGGACTCCTCTCTTATCCGGAAAAAGGTACATTAAAAATAATCTCTGACGTCAAAACGTTAATTTAATTGAAAGAGGGTCTTTAGTTATATGAATATAAAATGCAGTGCTTTAATCATATTTATACTTTCAACGCTTATCTTCATAACATACCCAACCCTTGTTTGTTCAGAAACCGCACAAAAGTCCGGTTCAAATACCGGGACGTCCGGGCACATAGAGACAGGCCCTTCAGGCACATTTGATTTAGATAGTCAAAATAATATTGCCGTTTGGGCCGGCGACGTAATAGCGACATGGGATAACCTGACAATAAAATGCAAACGACTCGAAATCTATTATAATAATATTCCCAAAAAGGATAAAAATGATAAAATTCAAGGCAGCATTGATAGGATTATAGCCATAGAAGATGTTGAAATCACCCGGCCCGACGGGAGTTCCGCAACCACGGAAAAGGCTGTGTATTATTATGCCGATGACAAGGTAGTCCTAACAGGAAATCCAGTCTTAAAATATGGCGATGACAAAATTAAAGGGCCGACGATCACCATTAACCTTAAAGACGGCTCAGCCAAGGTGGAGGGTGGCGCCAGCGCTGACATATACCCACCCAAGAAATAAAAGGTAAATCAATTGTCCCTTAACAAAGATAGACTTGAAGTAAAAGAGCTGGTAAAGATTTATAAGGGCAACAGGGTCGTAGATAAAATAGACATGACCCTCAACAGGAATGAGATCGTGGGATTGCTCGGACCTAACGGCGCTGGTAAAACAACCACATTTTATATGATGATAGGTCTTGTCAGACCTGATCAGGGCAAGGTATTCCTTGATGGAGAGGATATATCTAAAGAACCCATGTATATCAGGGCAAGGAAAGGAATCAACTATCTCCCGCAGGAACCTTCTATTTTTCGAAAACTTACGGTTGAGGAAAATCTTCTGGCGATCATGGAAGGAATGGACATCCCTTCCTATGAAATGAAGGATCGGCTGAACAGCCTGTTGTCAGAATTGAATATCGGCCATTTGGCCAAACAAAAGGCATCATCCCTGTCAGGCGGCGAAAGGAGAAGGCTTGAAATCACCAGGGCTCTTGCTACAGAACCGAGATTCATGTTGTTGGATGAACCTTTTGCGGGGATTGATCCTCTTATCCTGAATGACATAAAGCAGATAATAAGGCGATTGAAAGAGCGTGGCATAGGAATCATAATTTCGGATCATAATGTAAGGGATACATTGGAAGTCTGCGATGCAGCCTACATAATCAACAAGGGGAAAGTCATAGAATCCGGCACCCCGGATCAAATAATAAACAGCAAAATAGCCCGCAAGGTTTACCTGGGGGAAGATTTTAATTTATGATTTCATTAATATCGATTTTAAAAAGATAATTGAATGGCCTTACAACTGAAACAATCTCTAAGCCTGTCCCAGCAACTTATCATGACGCCTCAGTTGCAGCAGGCGATTAAGCTTTTGCAGTTAAGCAGGCTGGAACTGCTGGAAACCATTACCCAGGAGATGGAGATAAATCCCCTGCTGGATGAACAGCCTGGCGATGATGGCGACAATGAAAATGATTTTTATGAGGAAGCTAAGGAAAATATAATTCAGAAAACACCTGAAGTGCGCATAGAAGAAACCCTGAGCAGGCAGGATATGGATTGGGAGTCTTACCTTTCAGAATACAATACCGGATGGGCAGAGAGTCCTCATGATAATAAGGAACTTCCTGTCTTTGAGAATATTAATGCGAGCAAAACCAACCTGCACTCCCATCTCCAGTGGCAGTTAAGTTTGAGCGACTTATCTGACAGTCAGCAAGACATAAGCGTTCAAATTATAGGGAATATTGATGATGACGGTTATCTGAAGGCATCGATTGAAGAGCTTAGTCAGTTGACAGGATATCCTCATGATGAGATATTGAATACTCTTTTAATAATACAGAAGTTTGATCCCACGGGCGTGGGTGCGAGAGACACTCAAGAGTGCCTTCTGATCCAGGCACGGTTTCAAAATTTGGCAGGCACTGTTGTTGAAAAGATTATCCTTCAACATTTGGAAAACCTTGAAAATAAACGATATGATAAGATAGCCAGGAGTCTTTCCATACCGATAGAGGAAGTTTTAGCGGCTATCTCCATTATAACCAATTTTGAACCTAAACCCGGAAGACTTTATAATGATGACGAGACAATTTATGTAAGTCCTGATATATATGTCTTTAAAGTGGGAGATGATTATGAGATAGTCCTGAATGAAGACGGGATGCCTAAACTTAAAATAAATAACTATTATAAGGAGATTTTATCAAACAAGAATTCCCTGGAAAAAAATACCAAAGAATACATACAGGAAAAACTGAAATCAGCCGCCTGGCTGATCAAAAGCATCCATCAACGCCAAAGGACGATATATAAGGTTACAGAGAGCATTGTCCAGTTTCAAAGAAACTTTTTTGAGAAGGGGGTAACCCATCTTAAACCGCTTGTGTTAAGGGATGTAGCGGAACATATACAGATGCATGAATCCACCATAAGCAGGGTGACAACAAACAAATATGTCCATACTCCACAGGGCGTTTTTGAGTTGAAATATTTCTTTAACAGCGCCATAAACAGCATGGAAGGGGATTCTATAGCCTCGGAAAGCGTCAAAGAACATATAAAAAATATTATTAAGAACGAAAACAAAGGCAACCCTTGCAGCGACCAGGAGATTGCCGAAATGTTGAAAGATTCCAATATTGATGTTGCCCGGCGAACGGTTGCAAAATATAGAGAGACACTGGGAATCCTTCCTTCGCGAAAGAGGAGGACGCCTTGCTAATTTTTTCCGGTCGTTAATTGAGACAATGTAGATGGGTATGAGGGCTTGCAATAATTAATTATCCTGGAATTTTATTTTACTGTGATTTATAAAGTTAATTAATTTTATTAACAATCTTTCTCTACGAAGGAGGTTAGCCTATGGAGATTACTGTAACTTTCAGACACATTGACGCTTCGGACAGTTTGAAGGCCTACGCAGAGGAAAAGGTGTCTAAGATGGATAAATATTTTGATTTTCCCGTGGAAGCGCATATTGTACTTGCCGTCGAAAAATTCAGACGTTCGGCGGATGTGACTCTTAATGTGAACGGGAACATGATTAAGGGAGTTGTAGAGACTGAAGATATGTACTCTGCTATCGATCAGGTCATGGATAAAATTGAAAAACAGGTAAAGAGATACAGAGAAAAAATGAGGGACAGAAGAACTGAAACCCGAAAAAATGAAACCGCATTAAGCAGGACTGAGTCAGAGGAGATTGCGGACATCGGGCCCGAAGAGCCCCGGATAGAAGTGGAGAAAATAGTTGCAAAACCAATGGATCCAGAGGAAGCGGCTATGCAATTTAATCTTTCGCAACAGGATTTTATGGTATTTAGAAACTCTCGTTCCAGAGAGATCAACGTGATTTATAAACGCAAGGACGGAAACCTGGGTTTAATGGAGCCATTAAGCTGATTAAAAAAACTTTAATTTTATTCTAAGTAATGTGTATATTATTATGAGATTATCAGAAATACTGGATGCTGGAAATATTATACCTGACTTAAAGGCCAGAGATAAAAAAAGGGCGCTTGAAGAATTGGCAGAGACTATAGTGCGCAGCAAGCCATCTCTGGATAAAAATTCCTTGGTCAAGGTACTTATGGAACGAGAGCGGTTGGGGAGCACGGGTATCGGCGATGGTGTCGCCATACCTCATGGGAAATTCCATGGAATCAACGAGCCCATTATTTCTTTCGGGAGAAGTCTGAAAGGGTTGGACTTTGAATCCATGGACGGACAACCGGTTTTTCTCTTCTTTTTACTTGTTGCGCCGGAAAACTCCGCCAGCGTGCACTTGAAGGCATTGGCAAGGATAGCAAAGATCTTAAAAAACAGCTCTTTCAGAAAAACGCTTATGGAGATCCCAACCAGAGAAGAACTGTATCAAACAATTATACAGAACGATGAAGAATTCTAGGTATATTGCGTTAAAAAATAATTTGCCCTTAAGGGCCGGCTTTTAACGGAGACCATCATTCCGCGGATATAGAGCCGGATTAGAGTTGCAGCAAAATTTAGAAGGCTGATTTTTCTCATGGGGAATCAGTATTCCAAGGAGACAGACTCGCATTATGATAGGCTTACTGATTGTTACTCACTGTGATCTGGGAAAGGAATTCCTGAATGCCGCGGAGTTTATTGTCGGGCGAATGGAAGCTGTGGAGGTTATTTCCATTACTCAGACTTCAAACTCCGAAAAGATTCGAAAGATGATAGAAGATAAGATATCTATCCTTAACAAGGGGAAAGGGGTCCTTATCCTTACGGATATGTTTGGAGGAACGCCTTCCAATCTTAGCCTTTCTTTTCTAAAGGATGAGATGGTAGAGGTCTTAACAGGCGTTAATCTGCCGATGGTTATAGCAATCGCGCAAAATCGATCCAGGATGGGACTAAGCGACCTGGCCGAAAAGGCCCAGGAAGCCGGTAAAATGAGCATCTCTCTGGCTGGGAATCTTTTGAAATAGGAATGCCTCATATTATAGAAATCGGGCCTGATAATTTTTCGGTTTATGCAGAAGAGATCCTTGAAATAGAAAATGCCTCTTTTCCTTCTCCCTGGAGTATAAATGCATTCAAAGCGGAGACTGAGAAGCATATCTCTCATTTGTGGGTCTTAATTTCAGAGACGACAGTATCAGGATATATATGTTTTTGGCTTTTGGAAACGGAGATCCAGCTTATCAATCTCGCAGTCCATCCTAAAAAAAGAGGAATTCGTCTAGGACAATTCCTATTAACAAGGATGATTGAAAAAGGCGTCTCCGAACGGATAAAAAATGTATGGCTGGAGGTGAGGCCATCCAATTGTGGAGCCAGGAATTTATATAAAAAAATGGGCTTTCACGAAGCAGGCATTCGACCTAAATATTATTCTGAATCAAACGAAGATGCGATTCTAATGTCGTTGGCACTCTCCTCCAGCGAGAGGTTATAGGCCGCTTCAAAACTTATAAGTCATTTGCCCATATTCTGTTAACCCTTATTACAATTCATATAGGAGGATGAAAATGTCTATTAAAGTCGGAATAAACGGTTTTGGTCGTATTGGAAGGATCGCTTTCAGGTCCGGATTATTAAATAAGGACATAGAGTTTGTAGCAATAAACGATCTGACGGACACAGCTACCTTGGCGCACCTTTTAAAATACGATTCAACACATGGGGTGCTTAATGCTGATGTCTCAAGCACCAACAATTCCATAATCGTTAATGGAAAAGAGATAAAGGTTTTCACGGAAAAAGACCCTTCAAAGATACCCTGGCGTGATGTAGATGCTAAATTTGTTCTTGAATGCACCGGTCTTTTTACCGAAAAGGCTAAGGCATCCGCGCATCTGGAGGCAGGCGCCAAAAAGGTAATTATATCCGCTCCGGCCAAGGGTCCTGATATAACGATTGTTATGGGAGTAAACCATCAGGAATATGATCCCCAGAAACATCATATCGTTTCCAACGCATCCTGCACCACAAATTGCCTTGCCCCTGTCTGCAAGGTGCTTCTTGACAACTTCGGAATTGAGAAGGGCCTCATGACAACAACTCACGCCTACACAGGCGATCAGCGGTTGCTGGATTTTCCGCATAAAGATCTCAGAAGGGCAAGGTCTGCGGGTCTTTCCATGATCCCCACTACCACCGGGGCCGCACAGGCTGTAGCTCTGGTACTTCCACAGCTTGAAGGAAAACTCAACGGGCTGGCTATTCGTGTCCCAACTCCGAACGTATCCGTAGTGGATCTTGTTGCTCAATTAAGCAAATCAGCCACGGTTGTTGAAATTAATAAGGCGATGAAAGAGGCTTCTGAAACCTATCTTAAAGGTATACTTGCATATTGTGAAAAACCGCTGGTATCGATAGATTTTAACGGCACCACCGTATCTTCTACATTGGACGCCCTTTCCACAATGGTTGTGGGTGACATGATTAAGGTGCTTTCCTGGTACGACAATGAATTCGGTTACGCGAGCAGGATGATAGATTTAACCGCATATATGGGTGGGATGTAGATAAATACTAACAAACAAATGGAGTTTATTAAATGATCGAAAGAACACCCTTTATAGCCGGAAACTGGAAGATGAATCTTAACGTTGATCAATCAACCGCGCTTGTAAAAGCCATAACGGTTGGCATCAATGACATTTCCGGAATCGATGTGCTTGTTGCCCCTCCGTTTACTAATCTGTTCGCTGTAAGACAAGCGATTGGAAAGGCTGGAATTTTATTGGCTGCACAGAATATGCACTGGGAAAAGGAAGGTGCATTTACCGGCGAGGTTTCCGCCCAGATGCTTATTGAGGCAGGATGCAGTCATGTAATCCTTGGACATTCTGAACGAAGAAGCCTTTTTAAAGAAACGGATGAGATGATAGACTCTAAGGTCAAGGCCGCATTTCTGGCAGGGTTAAAACCTATCGTCTGCGTAGGGGAGACCCTTGCAGAAAGAGAAAACGGCAAGACCTTTGAAGTAATCAAAAATCAACTTAAAGGATCATTAAAATATTTTGTAGATAAAGGCGACATGCCCATATCTACAACCCTGGCCTATGAGCCGGTATGGGCTATAGGGACGGGACGCACAGCAACGCCTGAACAGGCCCAGGAGGTCCACCTGTTTATCCGAAATTGGATAAAGGAAACCTTTGATCAAAATACATCTGATCAAATAAGGATCCTCTATGGAGGCAGCGTGAAACCTGACAATGCCTCAGAGTTGATGTCAAGACCTGACATTGATGGAGCCCTAGTGGGAGGTGCAAGTCTGAAGCCTGACACATTTATGGGGATCATCAGGTTTTAAATATATTAATATTACTGTTGCATTTTTTTCTTTTTCTGATTATAGTCCCGAATCTGTTATTTTAGAGATAGATTTTTATTCTGTAAATTTTTAATAATTTTTAATCAGTTGATTATAACTATAATTTGTAACAGCTTTTAATTTTTAGCAAATTACACTTTAATCTCAAGAGGTACTTCCTTCAATGCAAGTTATTATTGTATCCCTGCATGTCATTGTATGCATAGCACTTATTCTCATTGTTCTTTTACAGAAAGGTAAAGGCGCTGACATGGGGGCCGCCTTCGGCGGTTCCAGCCAGACAGTCTTTGGAGGAGCCGGCGCAGGCTCATTCTTATCTAAGTTAACAACAGCAGCGGCTATCATTTTTATGATCACATGTCTTTTGCTTGCCTTTATGACTGGGAAAGGAAAGACAACCTCCATAATGGAAAATGTAAAGACAACAGCGCCGGCAACGCAACAAAGTTCCACGCCTTCAGGAGAACAGAGTAAGAAGTAAGTGAATATAAATAATGCCGAAGTGGTGGAACCTGGTAGACACACTATCTTGAGGGGGTAGCGGGGAGACCCGTGCGGGTTCAAGTCCCGCCTTCGGCACCATATATCAATTCAAATTATTGAATTAAAACAGAGGGTTGGCCATAGCGGTCAAACCCTCTTTTTGTTCATGGGATACTTTTGGGCTACTTTTTTTCGATGAAACGGATGTTCCAAACAATTGAAAGTGATAATTGCCTTTAACATTTTGATCTAAATACGTTTTCTCCGTTCCTGAAGTTTTTTTCTAGTGTCTACATTAACC
>Ga0153915_10000690_pt1 | contig 31187 bp, 29 predicted proteins | sample Opewatmetagenome_2_FD_107003 | JGI IMG/M metagenome (GOLD analysis project Ga0153915, IMG submission 107003) | Freshwater wetland microbial communities from Ohio, USA - Open water 3 Core 3 Depth 3 metaG | ecosystem: Environmental > Aquatic > Freshwater > Wetlands | place: USA: Ohio, Lake Erie... | reverse complement strand
CCCTCGCCTCTGCCGCCCAAGGCGCGGCGGCGCCTGATCCTCCTGCCGGGCAGCCGCACGGGCGAGCTGCGCCGACACTGGGAGCCGATGGCGGCGGCGGGAGAGCGCCTGGCCCGCCTTTTCGACCTCGAGCTCGCCGCGGTGCGGGCTCCCGGCCTGCCGGAGGATTTCTTCCCCCGAGCCTCGGAGAGAGGGATCCACCTCGTCACGTCGGGAATGCACCCGCTCCTCGCGACCGCGGACCTCGCGCTCGTCTCCTCGGGAACGGCGACGCTCGAGGCCGCCCTTTGCGGAGCGCCGATGATCGTGGTCTACAGGACCTCGCCGGCCAGCTTCGCGATCGGGAAGCTCCTGGTTCATGTTCCCTGGATCTCGCTCGTCAACATCGTCGCGGGAGAGGAGATCGTGCCGGAGCTCCTCCAGGGAGAGGTCCGTGCGGAGCGGCTGGAGAGGGAAGGGGCCGCGCTCCTCGGTTCTCCCGAGCGCCTCGCCGGGATGCGAAATGGGCTCGCCCGGGTGGCGCAGCGTCTGGGCCCGCCGGGCGGAAGCGACCGCGCCGCCGATGCCGTGATCGAGGTCCTGGATTCCTGTCGCCCCGTGGCGTAGAGTCGCCATGGCCGGGGCCTCATCGATGCGCCTCCGGGCCGCACCTTCGTCTGATGGAGTGAGTCGGATCCGGGCCCGGTTCCCGCAAGGCCATGCCAAACCATCACGGGGCCAGGACGCGGAACGGTTTCGGGCCAAGGGTGTTCTCGGCCGCTTGACTCAGGGAGCTGGTTTCTCATGTGCGGAATAGTTGGCTGGGTCGGCCGAGAGGCGCTTCCCCCGGGCGCGCTCGACGGCGCTCTGGATAGCCTGGCCCCGCGCGGTCCGGATGGACGTGGAACCTGGCGCTCTCCCGAAGGGCGCGCCCTCTTCGGGCACACGCGTCTTGCGATCCTCGATCCTTCGCCCAGAAACGCGCAGCCCTTTGTCGCTCCCGACGGGGGCTCCGTCTTCATTCATAACGGCGAGATCTACAACTTCCGGCAGCTGCGGGGCCGGCTGGAATCGAGGGGCGAACTCTTTTCCTCCGAAGGCGACACCGAGGTTGCCCAGCGATGGCTCGATCTCGAGGGCCCGAAAGGTCTCGAGCAGTTCGAGGGGATGTTCGCGCTCGCGCTTTGGTCGCAACGCGCGGGAAGGCTCCTGCTCGCCCGCGATCGGCTCGGTATCAAGCCGCTCTTCTACGCGCGGTTGCCCGGGGGAATCGCCTTTGCGTCCCAGCCGAAGGCCCTGCTGGCTCTCGGGCCGATCAGTGCGCGACTGGACCCCGACGCGCTCTCCGACTACCTCGCTTACGGCTATGTCCCGTTCGATCGCTGCATTTTTGCGGGAATCCAGAAATTGCCGCCCGCCCATACTCTGCTCTACGAGCCAGACGGCGAGCGGCTCGAGCTCCGGGCCTACTGGAGGCTCGAACGGGGGAGGGTCCGGGACGAACCCGAGGAGCTGCGGGAGCATCTGCGGAGCGCCGTCTCGTCCCACATGATCTCCGACGTTCCCGTCGGCGCCTTCCTGTCGGGCGGGCTCGACTCCACGACCATCGTGGCCCTGGCCGCGCGGGAGCGTTCCGCCCTCGCGACGTTCGCCGTCGGCTATGCCGATGGCGACCTGTCGGACGTTCGCTACGCGCGCACCGCGGCGCAGTGGCTCGGGACGCGGCACGAGGAGCAGCTCCTGCGAATGGAAGGGCTCGCCCCCGCGCTGGCGCGGTGTGCGGAAGTTTACGACGAACCGATGTACGACCCGCGAGCCCTCGCGATGCTCGACCTCGCGGCGATCACTCGCAAGAGAGTCAAGGTCGCCCTGAGCGGCGACGGCGGAGACGAAGTCTTCGGCGGTTACGGATGGCACGAGACGATGATGCGCTACGAGTCGCGGCGCGAGAGGTGGCGCGCCCTCGAAGGGATCTACGCCGGCGTCTGGGATGGCGTCGTCCGGCCGCTGGCCGGGCATCCCGTGGCGAGCCGTCTGGCGGGGACGGCTCGTCTGCTCGCCCCGGAGTTCGCCGAGCGTTATTTCGCCGTGCGCGGGTTCTTCGGGCAATCCGAGCAGCGGCGGGTCCTGCGCCGCGCGCCGGGCGATCCGGCGCGGCTGTTTCGGCAGTTCGACCGGCCGGACCTCCCGATCACGCACCGTCTCCTGTGGCTGGACCTTCACACCTACCTGCCCGACAACGGCCTGGCGCTCGTGGATCGTTCGACGATGGCGGTCGGGCTGGAGGCCAGAGTCCCGCTGCTCGACCACAGACTGGTCGAATACGCGTTCTCTCTGCCACCGCACCGGCTCCTTCGTCCGGGCTCGACGAAGATCGCCTTCCGGGAGGCCGTCGCCCCCCTGCTCCCCGAGGTCATCCGGACGCGACCCAAGTCCGGGTTTTCTCCCCCCTTCAAGGTCTGGCTGAACGGCCCGGGGAGGGATCGCGCTCTTGGGATGCTCGAGGGCGGCCTCCTGGCTTCCGACGGGGTCATCGACGCGTCCGCGGTCCGCTCGCTGGTCGAAGCGGGAGCCCAGCGCCGTTACAACAAGCTCTGGCTGCTGCTCAACCTGGAAGCCTGGTACCGGAGATGGATCGCCCGCCGGGCGGATGCGAGCGACGGCGCCCGGTCGTCCGCTGGCCTGCGAACGGACCGGAGCGAGGCGCTCCGCGATCGGGAGGCGGCCGCGGCGCCGTAGCGGGATGGGAACGGCGGGAACCGCGGGAGCCCGGCCGAGATTCCTCCGATGGGCTCCTGGTGCTTTAATGTCCCTGTCTTGAATCCTCCTCACGATCTCGCGGGCGCGCGGCAGTGAAGACCTTCCGCCGGCTGCTTCTCTATTTCGCTCGGTATCGTGTCCGCGCCCTGGCGGCCATCGGGGCCATGGCGATCGTGTCGCTGTCCGCGGTGGCCATGCTGTATCTCGTCGGAAGGGTATTCGACGATGCGCTGGGTCCGGGCGCTTCCGAGTCCTTCGGCGGGCTGCACGGCGCCGCCGCTTCCCGGAGCGGCCCCTTGCTCCGCTGGCTGGACGAAGGGTACACGGCGGCGCGTCGGGCCGCGCAAGTCCGGGGCATCTCGGTGCGGTATGCGGTCCCCGTGCTGCTGTTTGTCGCGCTTCTTTCGAAGAGCCTCTTCTCCTATCTCTCCGAGTTCGAGTTGAACGGCATTGGCGTCGCGATGGTGCGCGACCTTCGGCGCGACGCCTACCAGGCGCTCCTTCATCAGTCCGCGCGCTTCTACTCGCGGGGTTCCACGGGCGATCTCATGAGCCGGATGCTCTCCGACGTCGAGCAGGTCCAGCACGCCTTCGGGCACAACCTGACCGACCTCGTGCAGGGGTCCCTGACTCTCCTGCTCCTGCTGATCTACGTCTTCTCGCTCGATGCCCGGCTCGCGCTCCTCGTGTTTCTCCTGGGGCCGTTCATCCTGCTGCCGATCGTCAACAACACGCGCCGCCTCGGCCGCGCCGCAACCGCCAGCCGGGAGCGCATCGGCGAGATCGGAGCGCTGCTCTCGGAGACCCTCCGCGCCAACCTCGTGATCAAGACGTACGCGATGGAGCCCTTCGAAGAGCGGCGGTTCCAGGAAGTCAACGACGCGTACTTCCGCGCCAATCGGAAGACCGTGCGGATCCAGGCGCTGAACTCCCCGCTTATGGAAACCCTGGCCGGGGTGGGCCTGGCGTCCCTTTTTGTCTACGCATCGGCCCGGATCCACGCCGGCGCGATGACGCCGGGAGACCTCCTGACGTTCCTGGCCGCCCTGATGATGATGTACAAGCCGCTCAAGGACATCACCCGCATCAACATGGCGGTTCAGATCGCGCTCTCGTCCGCGCGGCGCATCTTCGACCTGACCGACAGCCGGAGCGAGATCCTCGAGAAGCCGGGCGCCCGCGAGCTTCCTCCGTTCTCCGAAGCGATCCGATATGAGGGCGTCCGGTTCGCCTACGCCGATGAGCCCGTGCTCCGGGATGTGACGCTCACGATCCGGCGGGGAGAGACCGTCGCGATCGTGGGACCGTCCGGCGCGGGAAAGACGACCCTCGTCAACCTGCTTCCGAGGCTCTACGACCCGACGGCGGGGGCGATCCTCTTCGACGGAGTGGACATTCGCGACGCGGCGCTGACCTCACTGCGGAGGCAGATCGCCGTCGTCACACAGGAGACGATCCTGTTCGACTCCACGGCGCGCGACAACATCGCCTACGGCCAGACGGCGCCTCCGGAGCAGAAGGTCCGGGAGGCCGCGCGGGCCGCCTACGCCGAGGAGTTCGTGGAGGCCCTGCCAGCCGGGTACGACACGCGGCTCGGGCAGGACGCGGGGCGGCTCTCCGGCGGACAGAGGCAGCGGCTGGCGATCGCGCGCGCCCTCTACAAGAACGCCCCGATCCTGATCCTCGACGAGGCGACCTCGCAGCTCGATTCCGAGTCCGAGGCGCTGGTCGCCGGAGCCTTCGCCAACCTCATGAAGGACCGCACGACCCTCGTCATCGCCCACCGGCTCTCCACCGTTCGCCGCGCGGACCGGATCGTCGTCCTGGACGGCGGCCGGATCGTCGAGGAGGGGACGCACCGGGAGCTCTTGACTCGCCAGGGCCTCTACCGCAGGCTTCATGACATGCAGTTCTTCGCGGGAGACGGCGAGACGGCCGGCCGCGAGAGGAGCGGAGCGGCCTCGTGATCCGCAGCATGACCGGCTTCGGACGCGCCCGCGGCAACATCGGCCCCGACATTTCGGCCGAGGTCGTCGCGAGAAGCGTCAACCACCGCTTCCTCGACCTGACCGTGAAGGTCCGGGAGTCGGAGGCGACGCTCGAGCCGGTGCTCCGGCGCGTCTTCTCGAGGGCGCTCTCGCGCGGGAAAGTCGAAGTGTCGCTCAAGCTCCGGCGAAGCGGAACCGTGGCCCACGAGATCTCCGTCAACGAGGGGCTCCTCGAGGCGGTCCTCGCGCGTCTGGCCCTGCTCGCCGCGAGGTATCCCGTCGCCGGCTCTCTCGAAGCCCGCGACCTCCTGACGATCCCGCAGATCTTCAACGTCGAGAACGGCGCAGGCGAGCTGTCCGCGGAGGAACTGGCTTCGCTCGAGGGCCTCGCCGGGGAGGCCGCAGCGGCCCTCGTCGCGATGCGGGCGGCGGAGGGAAAGGCCATCGCGGCCGACGTCGCGTCCCGGATCGAGCACCTGAGGAAGAAAGTGGGGGAGCTCTCCGCCCGCCGCGAGGAGATCACGCGGAAGCTCTTCGAGACCCTGCGGGAGCGCGTGCAGGCGCTCCTTCGAGAGACCCCGCTCGATTCCGGACGCATCGAGCAGGAGGCGGCTCTGGCGGCCGACCGCTCCGACATCTCCGAGGAGCTCCAGCGGCTCGAGGCGCACCTGGCGCAGTTCGGAGAGCTGGTCGCCTCGGCTTCGGAGCCGGTGGGAAAGAGGCTCGACTTCCTCTCGCAGGAGATCCTGAGGGAACTGAACACCCTGGGCTCGAAGGCCCGGGACCTGCAGCTGACCCGCGAAGTTCTCGAGATGAAATCGGAGATCGAGAAAGTCCGCGAGCAGGTCCAGAACGTGGAATGAGCTCGCCCGACCGAGGGGATCTCTTCATCGTGTCCTCTCCCTCCGGCGGAGGGAAGACGACCCTCATCCGGAGGCTGCTCGAAAACCCTCCCGGGGCGCCGCTGCACTTCTCCGTCTCGCACACGACGCGCGCGATGCGGAAGGGGGAAGAGGAAGGGCGCGAGTACCACTTCGTGACGGCGGAAGAGTTCCAGCGGATGGTCCAGGCCGACGAGTTCCTCGAGCACAACGAGGTCCACGGGCACATCTACGGGACCTCGCGCGCGGAGGTCCTGCCCCACCTGGCCGGGGGAGAAGACGTCGTGCTCGACATCGACGTCCAGGGGGCCCGCGACATCCGGCGGGGGTACCCCGAGGCGGTGGCGATCTTCCTCGTCCCTCCTTCGGCGGCGGAGCTCGAGCGAAGGCTGCGAAACCGCGGGTTGGACGGCGAGGAGGCGATCCGAAAACGCCTGATCAACGCCGCGAAGGAAGTGCAGCAAGCCGAAGAGTTTCAGTATGTTATCGTCAATGACAACCTCGAAAGGGCCCTTCTTGAGTTAGAATCGGTGGTTCGGGCGAGGAGGCTGACGCCCGAGCGTCAGAGGATGCGCCTGGAACGCCTCCGCAAGGAATTTCATTAGAGAGGTCCAACACATGATTCAGAGGATGCCTGAAGGGGTGGACAGCAAGTTTCGTCTGGCGCTGCTGATTGCGCGGCGGGCGGAGCAGCTGATGCGCGGCGCCCGTCCCAAGATCGAGACCGAGAAACCGGTCAAGCCCACCCGGCTGGCGGCCCAGGAATTCGATCAGAGCCTGATTCGGTGGGATTACGGCCCGGAGGGGGGCGTCCTGGAGGAGACGGGCGGCGAGCCTGCGGCCGAAGAGACTCCGGCGGAGGAAGAAGCCCGGGTCTGAACGAGGGGTGTTTGGTGAGCGAGGCGCGGAGCGGGGGGTCCACGCGCTTGAGCGCACACCGCGCGCCGCGCGCCGCAGACCGACCATGAAGGCTCATATCGTCCTGGGCGTCACCGGAGGCATCGCGGCTTACAAGGCCGCGGAGGTCCTCAGGCGACTGACCGAAAGCGAGGCGGAAGTCCAGGTCGTCATGACGCGCGGGGCGCGCGAGTTCATCGCGCCGCTGACCTTCGCGTCGCTCTCGAGACGTCCCGTCCATACGGAGGTCTGGGGTAACGGGAATACGCCGGCCGTGGACCATGTGGCTCTCGCCGACTGGGCGGACTTGCTCCTCGTCGCGCCGGCCACGGCGCATACGATCGGCAAGTTCTCGGGCGGGCTCGCCGACGATTTCCTCTCGACCTATTTCCTGGCGCATCGCGGGCCGGCTCTCCTCGCGCCGGCTATGGAGACCGCGATGTGGGAGAGCCCCGCCGTGCGGAGCAACGTCGAGTCGCTCGCGGCCCGAGGCGTCCGTTTCGTGGGGCCGTCTGCCGGTCCTCTCGCCTCCGGTCACGAGGGAGTGGGGAGAATGGCCGAACCCGAGGCCATCTTGGCTGAGGCCCGGAACATCCTGACGCGCGCGAAGGACCTGGCGCAATTGCGGCTCCTCGTCACCGCGGGGCCGACTCGCGAGCCGGTGGACCCGATCCGCTTCCTCTCCAATCGCTCCAGCGGACGGATGGGCTACGCGCTGGCGCAGGCGGCTCGCGACCGCGGGGCGGCCGTGACCTTGCTCTCGGGGCCGACCGGGCTGCCGCGGCCCGCTGGGGTCCGTTTCCTCTCCTTCGAGACGGCGGCGGACCTGCACGGGCTCCTCGTCCGGGAGTTCCCGGAGTGCGACGGTCTCGCGATGGCCGCCGCGGTCGCCGACTTCATCCCCGATCGGACCCGAGAGAGGCTTCATCGGGAGGACGGCGACCGCTCCCTCGCTCTCAAGGCCGGCCGCGACATCCTGGCGGGCTTAGCGCCGCTCTCCCGGGGGCAGACCGTCGTGGCTTTTGCCGCCGAGAGCGGCGACCTCGAGGCGAGCGGCCTCCGCAAGATGGAGGCGAAGGGCGCCGATCTCGTCGTCGTCAACGACGTGGGGCGCGCCGACATCGGCTTCGATTCCGAGGAGAACGAGGTCCTGATCCTGAGCCGCGAGGGCTCTCGCGAGATCGTTTCGCGGCGTTCGAAGAGAGAGATCGCCGAGAAGATCTGGGACGCCTTCCTGGCCGCGCGCGAGGCGCGGGCGGCCGCTCGGTCGCGTTCGTAGTCCCCGCGACGGGGCAAGACCCCCGGGCCGGCCCGGAGACCGGCTCCCGCATCGGGCCGCCGAACCCGGCCGGGCGGACTCCGTTTCCGTCACGGACGGCAATTCCATAGACTCGCTCCATGGGTTCAGACTTCCGACAGGATCTCGAGTTCTTTCGCGACCTGGGCGTCACCGAGCTTTTTCTCGATGCTCCGGTCGCCGCGGCCGCGCCGGTCGCCGGATCCTTTCCCGACCTGGCCGCGCTCGAGAGTTTCCTCGCGGGATGTCCGCGCTGCAAGCTCTCCGGGAGCCGGACCCGCATCGTCTTCGGGCAGGGGAACTCGAAGGCCGACCTGATGTTCGTCGGAGAGGCGCCCGGCCGCGACGAGGACGAGCAGGGGCTCGCCTTCGTGGGCCGCGCCGGCCAGCTCCTGACCCGGATCATCGAGGCGATCGGTCGCAGGCGCGAAGACGTCTGGATCTGCAACATCCTGAAGTGCCGGCCTCCCAACAACCGCAACCCCGAGCCGGACGAGGTCGCCAGCTGCATGCCGTTCCTGGATGAGCAGATCCGCCTGATCTCGCCCAGGGTCATCGTGACGCTCGGGACCTTCGCGGCTCAGGCGATCCTCGAAACCGACGAGTCGATCGGGCGCCTTCGCGGCCGGTGGCGTTCGGCTCGCGGCGCCCGGGTCATGCCCACCTTCCACCCCGCCTTCCTCCTGCGCTCCCCGGAGCGCAAGAAGGATGTGTGGGAAGACATGAAGCTCGTGCGCGACTACCTCGCCGAGGGCGAGAAGCACACGGACTAGGGGGAGCGCGCCGGGCGCTTCGACTTCCGTTTACTGCGGAATCGTCCCGAAGATGGGGAAGTGGCTGGCCGCGCCCATGAAGAAGAGCATCGGTACCGAGAGCCAGGCGTTCGTGCGCGAGGCGAGGAACGCGCGGCGCGCCCACCGGGGCATGTCGGCCGGCGCCGGGGCGCCGGTCTCGGCGGTCGCCTTTGTCGCCGCGATGATCCTCTGCTGGAGCGGCCAGATGATCATCCAGACGTTCATGAACATGACGTAACCGATGCCTCCGCCGATCGAGATCGCCACCGTGCGGTTGCTGCCGCCGTTGCGCATGTAGCTGACCGCTCCCCAGGAGACCAGCAGGACGAGGATCGCGATGACGGCGGCGAGCACGCGCCCGTCCTTCAACGGGCCTCCGGCGACCGACAGGCGAAAGAGCGCCGCCACGATCAGCCAGGCCACGGTCCACGCGACGAGGAAGACGAGGACTCTTCCGGTGATCTTTTCGGTGCCGAGAAGGAAGAGGTAGTAGGTGAACCCGAACACGACGGTCCACACGGCGCCCCAGCGAAACCACCAGAGCGCCCTGGGCATGAGGTTCGGGACGACCTTGCCCTTGCTCGCGGCGTCGAGCTCTTTCATGAATCCGACGTTGACGAGGTTGAAGAAGTAGAGCAGCCCGATCCAGGTGATTCCCGCCAGGAAATGACCCCACCGGAGAAGGAACAGGACGTTCGTCTGCCAGTCTTGAGGCCAGGTCATCGCGCCCCTCCTTAGCCGGAAAACGGAAAACGAAAAACGGGAATCGACACGGCGGCTATTCTAGGCCTTCGTTTTCCGTTTCCCGTTTCCCGATTCCCGGCCCCAGTCACTCGAGGGGCCCAAGCAGGGCCTCCGGCGTCATGGCGGCGGCGAGCTCCTCCTCCGTCATGACCCTCTTCTCGAGGAGGACCTGTCGGACGCGGACACCGCGCGCGACCGCCTCCTTGAAGACCTCGGCCGCCTTCGCGTAGCCGATCCGGGGGGTCAAGGCGGTGATCACGGACGGGGACTCCTCGAGATAGTGGCGGCATTTCTGCGGGTTGGCCGTGATCCCGTCCAAGCACTTGACCCGGAGAACGGGCAGAAAGTTGACGAAGAGCTGCGGCCCGCGCGTCAGGTTGTGGGCGAGGAGCGGCATCATGACGTTCAGGTCGAGCTGCCCGGCATGGACCGCGAGCGAGTTGGCGGTGTCGAATCCGATGAGCTGGAAGCAGAGCATGTTCAGGCACTCGAGCAGCGATGGGTTCACCTTCCCCGGCATGATCGAGGAGCCGGGCTGCACGGCGGGCAGCCGGATCTCGTCCAAGCCGGTCGCGGGGCCCGAGGCGAGCAGCCTCAGGTCGTTGGCGATCCGTCCGAGCTCGATGGCCAGGGACTTGAGCGCCGCCGAGTAGTCGCCGGCCGCGGCGCGGCTCTGCAGGCCTTCCCGGGGATCGCCGGCCGGGCGAAAGTCCTCGCCCGCCAGCCTCGAAAGCTTCTCTATCGCCTTCTCCCGGAAACCGGCCGGAGTGTTGATCCCGGTGCCGGCCGCCGTGCCTCCGAGCGGCAGCTCGCGCAGGAGATCCAACGCGTGAGTGAGCGCCTCCTGCCGGTGAGCGATCGCGGCGCCGTAGGCCCGGAATTCCTGCCCGAGCGTCACGGGAACCGCATCCATCAGGTGCGTCCGCCCGGACTTGACGATCCCGGCGAATTCTTTCCCCTTCCGGTTGAACGAAGCCGCGACATGGCCGACCTCCTCGGCCAGAACGCGCCCGACGGCGATCGCGGACATGTGCAGGGCGGTCGGAAACGTATCGTTGGTGGACTGGCCCAGGTTGACGTCGTCGTTGGGGTTGACGATCCCGCGGTCTCCGCGCGAGGAACCGAGGATTTCGGCGGCCCGCCCGGCCAGGACCTCGTTGACGTTCATGTGAAACGAAGTGCCGGCTCCCGCCTGGTAAACGTCCACGACGAACTGCTCCCGGTGCTTGCCGGCGAGGACCTCGTCGCAGGCTTCTCTGATCGCGGTGACCTTGCGCGCATCGAGTCTTCCCATTTCGCCGTTGGTGTCGGCGCAGGCCCTCTTGATCCGCGCGAAAGCGCGGATCATCTCCGGATGGGCCCGCTCTCCGGAGATGGGGTAGTTCTCCACCGCGCGCGAGGTCTGCGCGCCCCAGTAAGCGTCGTCCGGGATCTGCCGGACGCCGAGACTGTCCTTCTCTTCTCTCAAGGTGGGACTCCTTCCGGCACGCCCCTGCAACCTTAGCAGAGCCGGTGTCTTACAATGGGGCCTCGCCCCCCACCGCGCGGGTTGGAGGCGGAGGCGAGGAGGCGAGCGCCGATCCCCGGCGGAATGGAGAAATGAACGTTTTTTCGAGGGCCCTGACGTCCTTGCTCCTCGCGTTGCTCGCGGCGGCCGTGCCCGCCTGCCGAAAGACCGCAGCTCCCGCCGCTGCCGGCGCCGCCCCTCCCGCGCTCGCCGAGGCCGCTCCCGTTACGGCTCCGCTCCCTGCGGCGCAGGCCGATTCGGCCGGCTACGCCTTCACGCCCGCCGAAAGAACCGCCGTCGACGAGTTCTTGCGGCGGCACTCCGATCTGCGTCTCGCCAGGGACTCGGACCGACAGGAATCGCGCGACGAGGAGGCGGAGGCGGACGTTCGACGTCTCTACGGCGTCTATCACCCGTACTTCGTCAGGGGAGACTTGAACGACGACGGCATCCTCGATTTCGTGCTGGCTTTCGTCCGGCGCGATTCGAGCCGCGATACGCCCTGGTTCTCGGTCGTGGTCTTCACCGGGAGGAGCGAGCGAGGAAGCCTCTCCTTCGCGGCGGGCGCCTTCATCGAGAGAGACATCACCCTGGCGAGGGGCGATCTCTCCATCGACCGGGACGCGGTCCTCATCACACCCGACCTCACCGACGAGTCGGTCCGGCGTTACCGCTGGGATCCTCTCCGGCGCTCCTATGTCTTCGTGCGGGACGACGCCGAGGAGGACGAAACGCCGATCCCCTCGAGAACCTAGAAGGATCGGGTGATCGAGCGGGTCGTGTCGGTCGCCCTGCCGCTGCCGATTCGAAAGAATTTCTCCTACCGCATCCCCGAGGATCTGCCGATGCCGGGACCCGGCACGCGCGTGAGGGTTCCATTTGGCGAGCGAGTCTTGACCGGCGTCGTGGTCGGAGGAGACGGCGAGGAGGCTGCCGGACTCCGAGAGATCTCGGAGGTGCTGGATGCCGAGCCGGTCTGCCCGCCGGAGCTCCTCGCCACCGCGGAGCGCGTTGCTCGGCGTTTCTTCGCTTCGACAGGCGAGGTCTTGAGGAGCGCCCTCCCGGCGCGTCTCCCGGGGGCGGGCGCGGCGCGCTACCGCATCACCGAGCGGGGCGCGCTCGCGCGCGCGCACGGACCGGGAGGGGAGATTCTCGATCGCCTTCGCGAGGTCAGATCGGCCCGCTTGAGCGAGCTCCCCGTCGCCGGCCGGCAGGAAGCCCTGCGGTCGCTCGAAGAACGCGGCTTCCTGCGCGTGGTCTCCGCCTCTCGCGAGCGCAGGCCGCGCGGCGAGAAGGCTTACGCCCTCGGCGCCGCCTCGCAACGGGAGCAGGCACTGAAGGGGAGCCGCCGCGGGAAAGACGTCCTCGCCTTTCTCGAAGCGATCGGCCGCCCCGCCACCGCCGCCGAAATCCGCGCGCAGACGGGAGCCGGGCCGGCCGTCCTGCGAAACCTCGCGGCTCGCGGGGCGTTGCGTTGCTTCGAACAGGCGCGCCGCCCGGAGGAGCCGGCGCCGCTCGCACCGCGTCCGGATTTCCGGCTGACCGCCGAGCAGGAGAGCGCTCTCTCGGAAATCCGCGAGGCGATTCTCCAGCGCCGCTACTTCGCGGCGCTGCTGCAGGGCGTGACCGGAAGCGGCAAGACCGAGGTCTATCTGCGCGCGATTTCCGCGGCGATCGAGGCGGGACGGGGCGCGGTCTGGCTCGTGCCGGAGATCGCCCTGACGCCCGTCTTCTCCCGGGAGCTGACGCGCAAGTTCGGCGAGCGGGCCGCGGTGCTCCACTCGGCCCAATCGCAGCGGCAGCGCGCCGAAGCGTGGGACCGCGTCCGCGCGGGGAGGGCGCAGGTCGTCATCGGGCCGCGCTCGGCTGCGTTCGCCCCCGTGATCGATCCCGGGCTCTTCGTCGTGGACGAGGAGCAGGACGGCTCCTACAAGCAGAGGGAGTCTCCGCGCTATGACGCGCGCGACGTGGCCGCGATCCGCGCGCGGGCGGCGGGCGCCGCGCTCCTCTTCGGTTCCGCCACACCGTCGATGGAGGCGTACCATGCCGCCCGGGACGGGCGCTTGAGCCTCCTCCGGCTGACGGCTCGCGTGGACGGGCGGCCGCTCCCGCTCGTCACGCTCGTGGACCTGAGAAGAGAACCGGCCCGGCCCGAGGAGAAGGGCGTCCCGCTCTTCTCCGGAGCCCTGGTCGAGAGGCTGCGCGAGGTCTTCACCCGGGGAGAGCAGGCGATTCTCCTTCAACCCCGCCGGGGCTTCGCTCCGTTCCTGCTCTGCCGGGACTGCGGGTACGATTTCCGCTGCACCCGCTGCAGCGTCTGCCGGACGGTCCACGACCGGGGCCGGTCCCTGATCTGCCACTACTGCGGCGAGCGGGTTCCGCGCCCCCTGCGTTGCGCCGACTGCGGCGGCGCCGTGCTCGAAGCGATCGGCGCCGGAACCGAGCGTGTGGCGGAGCGATTCGCCGCGCTATTTCCGGGTGTTTCCTACGCGGTCCTCGATCGGGACTCGGCCAGGCGCCGGGGCGCGGGCGCGGTGCTCGAGGAGGTGATCTCGGGCCGGGCCTCTTGTCTCATCGGAACGCAGATGGTCGCCAAGGGGCACGACTTTCCCGGCGTCACGGCCGTCGGCGTCCTGTCGGCCGACACGCTCCTGAATTTCCCCGACTTCCGCGCGGCGGAGAAGACGTTTCAGCTCGTGGCGCAGGTCGCGGGGCGCTCGGGACGCGGCGACGCTCCCGGGACCGTGCACGTCCAGACCTTCCACCCGCAGCATCCGGCCATCCGGCGCGCGGCTTCCCACGACGTGGACGGCTTTGCGGAAGAGGAGCTCGCGTTCCGGCGCTCCTTCTTCTACCCGCCGTTTGCCGAGCTGGCGTCGGTCCTCGTCTCCTCGGCGGACCGCGAGCGGGCCGAGAACGCGGCGGCTCGGATCGGCGAGGCCCTGCGCCGCCAGGGCGGCGGCCTGCGGCTCTCCGGCCCCGCTCCGGCTCCCCTCGAGCGCCTCCAGGGGCGCTGGCGCTGGCAGATCCTGCTGCGGGCCGCGACCCGCCGCGCGATCCTGGACGCCCTCGAGGCCGGAGTCCCGGAGCGCCCGCCCGCCGGCGCACAGATCGCCGTGGACGTGGATCCCCAGGACCTCCTGTAGCGGCGCTTCGGGCCGTTTCCGCTTCGCCGAGCCGGTACAATCGGTTCCGTGGAAGAAGACGGCAACTTCGAAGAGCCCATCCTGAAGCTCAAGCGGCGCATCGAGGAAATCTCGGCGCTTCCGGACGATGCCGCGCACCGCCGCGAGCTCGAGAAGCTGCGCGAGAAGCTCGACCGGGTCTCCCGGGAGATCTTCGCGAGCCTTACCCCCTGGCAGAAGACGCTCGTCGCGCGCCACCCGGCACGCCCTTACATGCTCGATTACGTCGAAAGCCTCATGACGGACTTCGTCGAGCTGCACGGGGACCGCCGTTTCGCCGATGACCCGGCGATCGTGGCGGGCCTGGCGATGTTCCGGGGCAGGGCGGTCGCCGTCATCGGCCACCAGAAGGGGCGCGACACGAAGGAGAAGATCCGCCGCAACTTCGGCATGCCCAGACCGGAGGGATACCGCAAGGCGCTCCGGGTGATGCAGCTCGCCGAGAAGTTCCGGCGGCCGATCCTGACCTTCGTCGACACGACCGGCGCCTTTCCCGGCATCGACGCGGAGGAGAGAGGCCAGGCGGAAGCGATCGCCGTCAACCTGAGGGAAATGGCTTCCTTCCATGTTCCGATCGTCGTCACCGTGACCGGCGAGGGAGGCTCCGGAGGAGCGCTCGCGCTGGCCATCGGAGACCGCGTGCTCATGCTGGAGCACGCGGTCTACTCCGTCATCTCGCCCGAAGGCTGCGCCGCGATTCTCTGGAAGGACGCCTCGAGAAAGAAGGAGGCCGCCGAAGCTCTGAAGATCACGGCCTCCGACCTGAAGCAGTTCAACGTCGTGGACGAGATCGTGCCCGAACCGCCGGGCGGAGCTCATGCCGATCCGGCGGGAGCCGCCGCCGCCGTGGGGGAGGCGATCGAGCGCCACCTGCGCGAGCTTCTCGAACTGACGCCCGAGGAGAGACGCGAGCGCCGGTATCGCAAGTTCCGGGCGCTCGGCGCGATCGAGACGGCCATGACCCCGTGACCCGCCGGCGGCTGGAGCTTCTCGTTCTCGCGTTCGGGGCCCTTTTCCTCTCCGTCCTCGTGTACTCCTTCCGCCCGGGCCGCCGCCCCTCCTCTTCGGGGCCGGCCGACGCGCTGCCGCGCCCCCCCTCGGCCGGGGAGGCCGGCCAGCCCATGACCGTGTCGAAGGGCTTCGATTACACCGAGACGGTCGGCGGAAAGCCCCTCTTTCGCATCCAATCCGATCGGACGGTGGGTTTCGGTCCTGCCGCCGGCCTCGTTCCCAATGCTTATGCCCTCGAGCAGGTTTCACTGACGCTCTATCCGGACGACGGCGCTCCCATCACCGTCCATGCCGAGAAGGCCCAGTACGACCAGCGGACCAACGAGGCCGTTCTCTCCGGCAACGTCCGCTGGTCCGACGAGAGAGGCGCGCTCGGGGAGACCGCGAAGGTCGAGTTTCATCCGTCTGCACGCGAGCTCGCGGCTCCGTCGGCGATCCACTTCACGCGGGGGACGTTCAACGTGGAGGCGAGCTCGGGACGCTACGATGTCGCGAAGCGCGAGCTGTCGCTCGCGGGCCCGGTGCGCGGCTCCGGAACCGGAGAGGGGAGCGGCGGCCTCTCCGCCCTCGCGGCCGACGGCGCGATTTACCGGCGCGGGGAGGGCGTCGTCGAGCTCATCGGCTCGGTGTCGGGCTCCTCGAGCTCGGGCGACCGGGTGGCCTGTGACCGCATGGTTCTGAAGATGCAGCAGGAAGGAAATCGCTTCGAGTGGGCCCGGGCGGAGGGGAACGTCCGGGGGACCCTCGCCGCGGCCGGCCCCGCGGGCCCGAACCGGGCGACGCCGCTCGAGCGCCGCTATGCCGGCAATCAGGGGGGGCTCGTCTTCGCGCCCGACGGCGCCGTGCAATCGCTGACCCTCGCGGGGACGCCGGCGAAGGTCGAGGAGCGCGACCGAAAGGTCGAGGCGCTCACCATCGACGTCGCCTTCCAGGCGGGCCGCGCCTCTTCGGCCCGCGCCCGGGGCAACGTCCGGTTCGAGTCTCCGGAGAACCGGGCCGAGTCCGACAACGCGAGCGTCGCGTTCTCGGCCTCCGGCGAGACCGAATCGCTCGAGCTGGCCGGAAACGTGCGCACCGAGGGGGAGGGCAGGTCGGCCCGCGCCGGGAAGGCCGTCGAGGTCCCGGCCCGGGGGCTCTGGATCCTGACCGGCGATGGGGGCTCCGCGACAGCCGAGAGCGAGGGCTCGAGAGTCTCCGCCGCGCGGATCGAGATGGATCGGACGCGCCGGATCCTCGACGCCGAGGGGAACGCGCGCGCCGTCTTCACGCCCGGCAAGTCGAAACAGAGAGTCCCGACTCTCGTGGGAGACTCCTCCCGCCCGACCTTCGGAAAAGCCGCGCGGATGGTGTTCGACGACGCGGCGCGCGTCGCGACGCTCTCGGGAGGGGCGACCCTCTGGCAGGGGGCGTCCTCGATCTTCGGAGACGACGTCACGTTGAACGACGCCGAGCGCACGCTCGTCGCGGTCGGGCACACCCGCACGGTTGTCTCTCCCGAGCCTGGAGAAGCCCGCGGCGCGGACCGCGGCCCGTCCATCGTGACCGCGCGCCGGGTGATCTACCGGGACACGGACGGCAGCGCCGTCTTCGAAGGGGGCGTCACCGTCACGCGAGGCAGCAGGCGCGCGACCGCGGAGAGGGCCACGGCGATCTTCGGAGCAGAGCACAAGATCGAGCGCGTCGAGATGGCAGGCGGCGTTTCCCTCTCCGACGCCGCCGCCGGCCGGACGGGCAAAGCGGAGCGCGCCGTGGACTGGCCCCGGGAGGACAGGACGGTCCTCCAGGGGTCACCGGCTCAAGTGACGGACAGTGAGGGCAACCGAGTCTCCGGCGCGACCTTGACGATCACAGAGGGGGGGCGTAACGTCGAGATCACCGCGCCCGAAGGCGGCAAGACCGAGACGATCCACAAGACACCCAAGCAGCGATGAGCGCGACCTCCGAGACTCAGGCCGGCCGTCCCGTCCTCGCCGCCGAGGGTCTGATCAAAACGTACGGCGGGAGGGCGGTCGTCAAGGGCGTGACGCTCGAGGTCGCTGGAGGCGAGATCGTCGGCCTCCTCGGCCCAAACGGCGCGGGAAAGACAACGACCTTCTCGATCGTCGTCGGTCTCGTGCGCCCCGACGCCGGCACGGTGCGGTTGAATGAGCGCGACCTGACCGACCTGCCGATGTACCGCCGCGCGCGGGAAGGCATCTGCTACCTGCCGCAGGAACCGTCGGTCTTCCGGAAGATGACCGTGGAGGAGAATCTCCTCGCGATCCTGGAGACGCTCGATCTGTCTCGCGGCGAGCAGCAGGAACGCGCCGACCGCCTGCTGTCCGACTTCGGGCTCGAGGCCTTGCGGACCCACCGCGCCTACACCCTCTCGGGCGGAGAGCGGCGTCGCGTGGAGATCGCGAGGAGCCTCGTCGTGTCTCCCGACTTCCTCCTTCTCGACGAGCCCTTCGCCGGCATCGACCCGCTCGCGGTCCTGGAGATCCAGGCGATCGCGCGCCGGCTCGCAGCCTCGGGGATCGGCGTGCTCGTCACGGACCACAACGTTCGAGAGACTTTGTCGATCGTGGACCGCGCCTATATAATCAATGCCGGCGAGATTTTACGGGCGGGCACGCCCCTTGCTCTGTCGAGCGACGCCGTCGTCAAGAAGATCTATTTGGGGGAAGCGTTTCAACTGAATTGAAGCAGCGATGACGCCGGAAAAACGGACTGATCTCACAGGGTTCCGGCCCGCCAGGGCGGACGACGGAATCCGGAGGTAACGGTTTCGCACCATGGCCCTGGAACAGAAGCTCAACCTCAGGCTCTCGCAACGGCTGGTCATGACCCCGTCGCTGCAGCAGGCCATCAAGCTGCTGCAGATGTCCAAGCTCGAGCTCGAGGAGGTCCTGACCCAGGAAATGGTCGAGAACCCCGTTCTCGAGGAGGAGCAGGAGCAGGAGGATACGGTCCGGGAAGCCGAGGCGGCCGAGACGCCCGAGCCGGCCCAGCCGGTGAAGGAGGAGGCGGAGGCCGCGCCCGCGCCCGCCGCGACGCCTGCCGAGGCGCCGGCGGAGGCCGAGGCGGCGCCCGACGCCGAGCGTGACTCCTTCGAGGAGATCGACTTCGACACCTACTTCGAGGACTACCTCGACACGGCCTACAATCCGCGGCAGTACGAGGAGAGCGAGCAGACGCCACTCGAGAACACGCTCTCCAGCACTCCGGGCCTCCAGGAGTACCTGACCTGGCAGCTCTCGATGTCCGACGCCACTTCCGCCGTGCGGGAGATCGCGACCTACCTGATCGGCAACATCGACGAGGACGGCTACCTTCGTGTCGCGCGGGAGGAGATCCGCGCCGCGGGCTACCAGGACGAGGAGGAAGTCGAAAAGGCGCTGGCCCTGGTGCGCTCCTTCGACCCGCCCGGCATCTGCGCCTTCGACCTGCCCGACTGCCTGATGCTCCAGATCCGCGCGCTCGGGATCGACAACCCGTTGATCGAGAAGATCGTCACCGAGCACTGGCCCGAGTTCTTGAACCGCCAGTTCCCGCAGCTGTCACGCACGCTTGGCGTGGGGATGTCGGAGCTTCAGGCCGTCGTCGAGATCATCAAGAACCTCGAGCCCAAACCCGGCCGGAAGTACTCCAACGAGCGCACCATCTACGTGGAGCCGGACGTCGCCGTGCGAAAAATCGGCGACGAGTACGTGATCCAGTTGAACGAGGACGGGCTGCCCAAGCTGCGCATCTCCGCCGCCTATCGGCGGATGCTGCGCGGCGGCAATGGCGCCATCGGCCAGGAGGCGGCGGCCTACCTGAAGGACAAGATGCGATCCGCGGTCTGGCTGATCAAGAGCCTCGACCAGCGACAGCGGACGATCTACAAGGTGGCGGACTCGATCGTTCGGCACCAGCGCGAGTTTCTCGACAAGGGGATCGAACACTTGCGGCCGCTCGTGTTGCGCGACGTCGCCAACGACATCGGGATGCACGAATCCACGGTCTCGCGCGTCGTGTCGAACAAGTACATCCACACCCCGCGGGGCCTCTTTCCGATGAAGTACTTCTTCCACAGCGGGATCGACTCCTCGACCGGGACGGACGTCTCGTCGCTCTCGATCAAGAGCAAGATCGCGCGCTTCATCGCCGACGAGGACTCCCGCCGCCCGCACTCGGACGCCCGCATCATGCAGAGGCTGCGGGCCGAAGGGATCCAGATCGCACGGCGGACCGTGGCCAAGTACCGCGAGGAGCTGCGGATTCCCTCTTCCTCACAGCGCAAACAGTCCTTCTGACCAGGAGGTGGCATGAGCGTCGAATGCACGGGCCGCAACGTCGAAGTCACTCCCTCCCTCGAGGAGCTCGCGCGGCGGCGGACCCAGAAGCTCGAGAGGCATCTCGGAGGGCCCGCCACGGTCCGCATCGTCCTCTCCCAGGAGAAGCACCGATTCGGCGCCGAGATCATGGCCAGCCACCGCCGGCGGCACTGGAAGGCGCAGGAAGAGACGGACGGAGACCCGCGTGCCGCCGTCGCGCTCGCCTTCGAGAAGATCGACGCCCAGGCCAAGAGAGACGTCAAGAAACGGCGCAACCACAAGGCCCGCGCGCTGGCGGCCACCGCGCCGGCGCCCGCGGCCGAAGCAAGGAAGACCGGAGCGCGTCCCGCGCCCGTTCCGCCGGAACGCCGGATCGTCCGGACCGGGCAGCCTCGCCTCGCGGCCAAGCCGATGAGCGTCGAGGAGGCCGGCCTGCGACTGGAGAGCTCGAGGCAGGAGTTTCTCGTCTTCCGTGATTCGGGCAGCGAGAAGATCTCCGTGCTCTACCGGCGCCGCGACGGCGACTTCGGGCTGATCGTTCCGGAATGCTGATCCGCCGGGGCCCGCACGCCGCGGAGGCGGCTCTTTGAACACCGGCGAGGGCTCCCTCCAGGGGTTGCTCGACCCGCGGTTCGTGTTCCCGGACCTGCGCGGACCGGGCATGGAGGAGGTCATCGGGGAGATGGCGCGGCGGCTGGCCGCCGCGGGCGTCGTCCGCGACGCCGCCGAGCTCACGCGCCGCTTGATCGAGCGGGAACACCTGGGCTGCACGGGCCTCGGGGGCGGCCTCGCCATCCCGCACTGCAAATCGAAGGACGTCGCCGATATCGTCCTCGCCGTCGGGCGTGTTCCGCAGGGCATCGACTTCCATTCGGCCGACGGCGTGCCGGTTACGCTTGTCTTCCTGATCCTCTCGCCGCCGGACCAGCCCGCCGGCCACCTGCAGACGCTCGCCCGGATCTCCCGCCTCCTTCGCGCTCCCGGCATGGCGGAGAGCCTGCGGCGAGCGGGGACGCGCGAGGAGATCCTGGAGGCCCTCAATGGACCACAGGCGAGCCTGACCGCGGCGGGCGCATGAGCGTGCCCGAAGAGAAGGGGAGGACCGCCGACCTGACGGCGGAGATCCTGCGCTCTCCCGTGCTTTCGGACCTGAAACTCCGCACGGTGGCGGGAGAGTCCGGGTTCTCCCGCGCCATCTCCTGGGGCAGGATCCAGAGGCCCGGCCTCGCTTTTGCCGGGTTCCTCGCCTTCATCAAACCGGGACGGATCCAGATCCTGGGAGAAAGCGAACTGAACTACCTCGATACGATGCCCGACGACGTCCGGCGCGACCGGATCGCTTCGATCTGCGCGCTGCCCGTGGCCGCCTTCGTGATCACGAAGGGGCAGGAGATACCCGAGGACCTCGCCCGAGAGTGCCGCCTGCGCTCGGTGCCTCTGCTCGTCTCGGACCAGACCACCTCCGTGGTCATCCAGAACATCACCCGTGTCCTCGAAGACGAGCTCGCCCCTTCGGCGACCGTCCATGGCGTGCTCGTGGACGTCTACGGCATGGGTGTCCTGCTCCTCGGCGACTCGGGCATCGGCAAGAGCGAGTGCGCGCTCGACCTGATCCAGCGCGGACACCGGCTCGTGGCCGACGATGTGGTCGAGATCCGCAAATATCCGAACGGGGCGCTCGTGGGCCGCGCGGCCGAGATGATCCGCTACCACATGGAGCTGCGCGGCATCGGCATCATCAACATCAAGAATCTCTTCGGGGTCTCCGCCGTCCGCACCTCCAAGTCGATCGAGCTCGTCATCGAGCTCGAGCGCTGGGATCCGTCGAAGAAATACGACCGGCTGGGTCTGGACGGGGAGACCTACTCGATCCTCGGCAAGACGCGCCCGCTCCTGAGGTTGCCGGTCGCGTCCGGCCGCAACCTCGCTCTCCTGATCGAGATCGGAGCGCGCAACGAATTGCTCAAGATGCAGGGTTACGATGCCGCCAAGGAATTCGCGCTCAAGGTGGACGAGCAGATCGCAAAGAACGCCCAGTCCCCCGCGCGCCGGCGTTAGCGGGCGCGCCGGCGTTTCTTCGAGAAGACAGGCGGCCTTTTCAGCATGAGCGAGAAGACGTCGGCGCCCGCGGGGCCCGGCTCGCATCCTCTGCCCGAGAGCCTCGTCATCGCGACCGGCCTCTCCGGCTCGGGCAAGAGCTACGTCAACAAGTGTCTGGAGGACATGGGCTACTTCTGCGTGGACAACCTCCCCCTGGAGCTCGTCGAGCCGCTCCTTTCGCGCGTCAGCGCGCCGCTGGTCGGCGTCATCCTCGACGTGCGCAATCCGAATTTCGCCGGACGATTCCCCGAGATGCTGGCGCGTCTGAGAGCGAAGGTGCCGGCGACCCGCCTGCTCTTCCTCGATGCCTCGGAGGAGGCCCTCATCCGCCGCTTCTCGGAAACGCGCCGGCCCCATCCGCTGGCGGGCGAGCGCTCGCTCCTCCAGTCTCTGCGCAGCGAGCGCGCGATGCTCGAGGAGGTCCGCGCGGTGGCCGATGTCGTCGTGGACACCTCCGAGATGACGGTCCACGAGCTTCGCTCGTTCATCCAGAAGACCTTCGTCGGGGATCCTTCGCGGGCCCGGATGGTCGTCTCGGCGACCTCCTTCGGATACAAGTTCGGCGTTCCGCACGACGTGGACCTCCTCTTCGACGTGAGATTCCTCGCCAACCCGAATTTCGTCCCGGAGCTGAAACCGAAGACCGGCTCGGACCCGGCCGTCGCGGCGTACATCGAGAAAGACCCGGAGACCGGGGCTTTCCTCGCCCGCCTCGGAGAGTTCCTCGACTACCTCCTTCCCCTTTACGAGAAGGAGCACAAGAGCTACCTGTCCATCGGCGTGGGATGCACCGGGGGCAAGCACCGCTCCGTTTACATCGCCGAGCGCCTGGCGGCGATGATGAAGGAGCGGGGCTTTCCCGTGCGCGTCTCGCATCGCGACGCAACCCGCGAGTGACGGCGCTGCGCGCCGCGGTAGGCGGGAGACGGTAGACGTGAGACAAAGCGCGAGGCGCCCGGTGTCGCTCTTCTCGTCGTCCTCCGTCTTCCGTCTCCCGTCTCCCGGTCCCTGGCCTTACAATCCGAGCTTCGTCTCATGATCGGAATACTGCTCGTCACGCACGGGAAGCTCGCGGAGGAGTTGAAGGCCGCGGCCCTGACAATTCAGCCGGACATCTCCTCGATCGTCGCGGTGGCTCTGGACTGGAGCGAGATCGGCGACGACGCGAGAGAGCGGATCGCCGCGGGCCTCGCCGAAGCGGACCGCGGGGACGGCGCCGTGATCCTGACCGACATGTTCGGCGGAACGCCGACCAACCTGACCCTCTCGTTCCTGAAGAAGGACCGGGTCGAGATCGTGACCGGAGTCAACCTTCCGATGGTCTTGAAGTGCGCCACGCTCCAGGGCAGCGGCAAGCCCGTCGCGGAGGTCGCGAGGCTCGCCCGGGACCGCGGGCAGCGCTCGATCTGCGTGGCCTCGGACCTGCTCGCCGACGAGGAGTCCGCCTCCGCCGCCGCCTCGGAGTCGCGCGAGCGATGATCGAGAGGGAGGTCGCCATCCGCAACCGGCTGGGGCTCCACGCCCGCGCCGCGGCGAAGTTCGTCCAGACAGCCAGCCGGTTCAAGTCGGCCGTCAAGATCCGCAAGAACGGGGAAGAGGTGGACGGCAAGAGCATCCTCGGAATCCTGCTGCTCGCCGCCTCGCAGGGGACCCGGATCGTTCTGAGCGTCACGGGAGAGGACGAGGCGGCTGCCTTCGAGGCGGTCGAGAACCTGATCGCCCGAAGCTTCGACGAGGAGGAGTAGGGAGAAACTGCTGATTCGCGATTTGTGAGTGATACAGGCCCCGGGCAATCACAAATCACAAGTCACAAATCACAAATCATCATGTTGCAAGGCCTTCCCGTTTCTCCGGGCATCGCGGTAGGGCGCGCGGTCGTCGTCCGCTTCGGCGGCACACCCGCGTTTCGGCGCGCGGTGCCTCACGACGAGATGGAGGGGGAGGAGAAGCGGCTGCGTCGGGCCGCGAGGGCGGCAACCGAGGACTTTCTCTCGCAGTCGCGCCAGTCGAGCGGCGCCATGGGTTCGGAGCTCGCCGCGATCCTGGAGGCTCACGGCATGATCGCCTCCGACGAGTCGTTGCTCTCCGCCGTCGTCGAGCGTATGCGCCGGGACCGGGTCAACGCCGAGTGGGCGCTCGCGGCGGTCTCACGAGAGATGGCGGAGCGGCTCGAGGCATCCGAATCCTCGGCCATGCGGGAACGCGCGGCGGACGTGATGGACGTCGCGCGCGAGATCGGGCGCCAGCTCTCGGGCGGCGCGCCCATGCCCCGGCAGGAGCTGCCGCGCGGATCGATCCTCATCGCCGATGAGCTGTCTCCGGCGGACACGGCACGCCTCGATCCCCGGCGGGTCCGCGCGATCGCCCTGGAGAGGGGGGGCCCCACCTCCCACGCGAGCATCATCGCCCGCTCCTTCGGATTGCCGGCCGTGGCGGGCATCGCCGGCCTCTGCGACGCTGTGTCACCCGAGCGGCCCATCGTCGTGGACGGAGACCGGGGGACCGTGGAGACGTCCCCTTCGAAGGAGAAAATTCGCAAGAGCCTTCTCCGGGTGCGCGAGGCGCGGGAGAGAATCCGGCGCCTTCGAGCCAGGACGGCCGGCGCCGCGGTCACGGCGGACGGGGTCCGGATCGTGCTGCGCGCGAACCTCGAGCTCACCGAGGAGATCCCGGCGCTCGAGCGCTGGCATCCCGAGGGGGTGGGACTCTTTCGCTCGGAGTTCCTTTATCTCAGGGCCTCGCCCGCGACCCCCGGCGTCGAAGAGCAGCGGGACGCCTACGAGCGGCTTCTCGCCGCGGTCGCCCCGTACCCTGTCGTCATTCGCACGTACGATCTGGGCGGGGAGAAAGGGATCGGACCCGCGCCCGGTGACAACCCGGCTCTGGGCCTGCGCGGGCTGCGCTTTTGCCTGGCGCATCCCGACATCTTCGAAGAGCAGCTGACGGCCCTCTGCCTCGCCTCCCGGCAGGGAGAGCTCCGGATTCTTCTTCCGATGGTCACCGGGGTCGGGGAGCTCAAGGCGGCGCGCCGCCACCTGGAGAAGGTCTGCCGCGAGGTCGGCCTGGCTGCTCCTCCTGCTCTCGGCGTGATGATCGAGGTGCCGTCGGCGGCGCTCCTGGCCGACCGGCTGGCGCCTGAGGCCGACTTCTTCTCGATCGGCACCAACGATCTGGCCCAGTACGCCCTGGCGGTGGACCGCGCGAATCCGGACGTCTCCTCGCTCTACCGCACGCTCCATCCGGCCATCCTCCGAATGATCCGATTCGTCGTCGAGGCGGGAGCCGCCTTTGGACGGCCCGTTGCGGTCTGCGGCGAGATGGCCGCCGACCCGCTCGGGATCGGCGCGCTCGTGGGCCTTCAGATCCGCGAGTTGTCAGTCACGCCGGTCGCCATTCCCGGGGTCAAGAGCGCTCTTTCGATGATCCACTCCGACCGCGCCCGCGAGCTGGCCGAGAGAGCGTTGAACGCCCCGGACGCCCCCGACGTGGAGAAGATGTTTCGCTTGCTGCCGCAGGCCGAGCTTCCCGCCTCGGAGAGGCGAACCGCGCGCGTGGAAAAAGTGGAGCCGGCCCGATGAGAAAGGTCTCCAAGCCCTGGGGGCACGAGATCATCTTCGCGGAGAACGAACGGTACGCGGGGAAGATCCTGCACCTGGAGCCGGGGCACTGCCTTTCGCTCCAGTACCATGAAAGAAAGGACGAAACTCTCCTTGTTCTCATCGGCGAGGTGACACTCCTGGTGGGCGCGGAGGGGAAGTTGGAGGAGATCCGGCTTCGGCCCGGGGACTCGCACCGCATTCGTCCCGGGGTGCGGCACCGCCTGTCGGCGGAGGTCGCTTCGGAGCTGGTCGAGGTCTCTTCCCCGGAGCTCGACGACGTCATTCGCCTTGAGGACCGGTACGGCAGAGCGGGGACGAAAGAACCATGAAACGATTTCGGATTCTCGATCCTGGATCTCGCGTTGCGAGAGCGCGGCACCCTCGTCCGTCGTTTTATCCGAGATCGGCCATCCGGAATCTGAGATCACGGATGGCCGCCTCGGCCCTTCTTCTTGCGCTGGCGCCGATCGCGCCGGTGAGCGGGGCCGCGAAGCCGACGCCGACGCCAACGCCCACTGCTCAGTCGCGGAAGCTGACGGGGGGATTCGGACGCGGCGGGCCGGACGCCGTGGTCAGACCGGCGGTTCCCGAAACGACTCCGGCCGCGGGGCAGTCGCTGGCCGACGCCGTGCGGGCGGCCGGCGCGACGAAGAAGCGCGGCGCGGCGAAGGGAAAGGTCGTGATCACGAACGAGAGCCTCGTCACCGACCCGACGAAGGGGAGGCTGACGACTTCGTCTCCGCGCATCACTCAGCAGCAGGTCTTCGGCGGCGGTGAGCTCACTCCGACTCCCGCTCTGGCGGAGCAGGAGGCCGAGGCGTACTGGCGAGACCGGATGCACAGCGCCAGGGCCCGCGTCGAAGAGCTCGAAGAGAGCGTGCGGCGTTTCGAGCAAGAGGCGAAGAAGCTCGAAAACGACTTTTATTCATGGGACGATGGCAATTACCGGGACGGCGTCATCAAGCCCGCCTGGGACCGGAAGCGAGAGGAGCTGGAAACGGCCAGGAGAGACCTCGAACAGGCGCGCAAGGAGCTGGCGGACCTCCCGGAGAAGGCCCGCAAGGCCGGAGCGCTGCCGGGCTGGCTTCGAGAATGAGAGCGCCCCTCCCCGCCACGTTCGGCGCTCCGGGCGGCTCCTACCGCGTCGAGACATGGGGTTGCCAGATGAACGTCCTGGACGGCGAGCGGATGGCAGGGCGGCTCGAAGGCCTCGGCCTCAGGCGGGCACCCGAGGGCGGCGCCGCGGACGTCGTGATCTTGAACACCTGCTCGGTGCGGGACAAGGCGGACGCGAAGGTCTACAGCGCCCTGGGCGTCCTTGCGGAAAGGAAGCGCGAGAACTCCAACCTCGTCATCGGCGTCGCGGGCTGCCTGGCTCAGGTCTCCGGGGACGAGATCCTGGAGCGGGCGCCCTGGGTGGACTTCGTTCTCGGCACCGGCAACGTCGAGAAGGTCGGCGAGATCGTCGAGAGCGTCCGGCGGGAGCGGCGGCAGGTGGCAAAGCTCGAGCTGCCCCGGGAATCGCCGGTCTACCAGTTTCGACAGATCTCACGGGGCTCGCCGTTTCAGGCCTACTTGACCGTGATCGAAGGGTGCGACCAGTTCTGCACGTTCTGCATCGTCCCCTTCACCCGGGGACGCGAGCGTTGCCGCCGTTCCGCCGAGATCCTCGAAGAGACCTCCTGGCTCGTCTCGCGCGGCTACACGGAGATCACTCTGCTCGGACAGACGGTCAACGCCTATCGGGACCCTGACGGCGGCTCGGGCCTGGGCGAGCTCCTGAAACGGGTCGCGGCCGTGCCGGGCGTCCAACGCCTTCGATTCCTGACGTCCCACCCGATTCTCGTGGACGACCCGCTCATCGCCGCCCTGGCGGCCGGGGGCAACATCGCTCCGTACCTGCATCTTCCAGCGCAGTCGGGTTCGGACCGAGTCCTCTTCCGGATGAAGCGGCGGTACAACCGGGATGACTATCTCCGAACGATCGAGCGGGTGCGGAGGGAAGTCCCGGAACTCGCCCTATCCTCCGACTTCATCGTCGGTTTTCCGGGCGAAACAGAAGACGACTTCCGGCAGACCCTTGACCTTGTCCGGCAGGTCCGCTTCGCCAACGTCTACGCTTTCCTCTACTCGCCGCGTCCGGGCACGGCCTCGGCGCGGTGGGGGAGCGAGAAGGCCGTCCCGGCGGAGACCGCCTCCGAGAGGCTCCAGCGCCTGCTCGCCCTGCAGGAAAAAATCCAAACGGAGATCAACGGGAGCCTGGTCGGCAGGGTCTTCGAGGTTCTGATCGAAGGCCTGGACAGGCAGGGACACGGCCGGGGACGCACCCCGTGCAACCGGATCGTCCACATACGGGGAGCGGAGAAGTTTGCGCGGGGCTCCTATGCCCAGGTGAAGATCGTCAAGGGCCTGCCGAACTCTCTCCTCGGAGAGCCGGCGGACTAGAACAGGGGATTTCATGGTCAAGATGGAAATCAAAGGCCTCCTGATGGACCCGGTCTCGAACATGCCGGTCGTCATCCTGCGAGACGCAGAAGACGGGGTTTTCCTCCCGATCTGGGTGGGGATCTTCGAGGCCAATGCGATCGCCATCGCCATGGAAAACATCTCCACCCCCCGGCCGATGACGCACGACCTCCTGAACAATCTCCTGAAGGAACTCGACGCGCGGGTCGAGCGCATCGTGATCAACGACCTCAAGGACAACACCTTCTTCGCCCGGATCCACCTCTCGCGCGCGGGCGCGACCTGGGCCGTGGACAGCCGGCCGAGCGATGCGATCGCGCTCGCCCTGCGGTGCCACTCCGAGATCTTCGTGGAAGAGGCCGTCCTGGAGAAGAGCAAGACGCTGCGCGCCGAAGGCGCCGATCCGGACCCGGAGCGCCTGAAGAAGTGGCTCGAGGAAGTCAACCCCGAGGACCTCGGCAAGTACCGGATGTAGCTCGCAGCCGTCAGCTATCAGCTGTCAGCCAGGCGACGCGGATTGGTTCGAGGCGGTCGCGGGGTTTTCCGTTGCTCCGAGATTCGTCGCGGCAGACGCGGGGCCGAGTCTTCAGGGCCCGGGAGCGAGCAACCCAAAGCTGATAGCTGACAGCTGATAGCTGAAAGCTTACACTGTGCTCCGGTGATCATCTCCATCACGAACCAGAAGGGGGGCGTCGGGAAGACGACCACCGCGATCAACCTGGCGGCGGCCCTGGCTCAGAAGGGGATGAAGACGCTGCTCGTGGACCTCGACCCCCAGGCCAACAGCACCATGTCGTACCTCGACCGCCGCTCGGTCGAGAAATCCATGTACGACATCCTGACGGACCCGGCCGTTTGGTTCAAGGAGATCGTCCGGCCGTCTGCGCTGCCGAACCTGGACATCGCTCCCGCGCGGATCGCCCTCGCCAAGATCGAGCCGAAGCTGCTGGGGGAGATCGACAGCCACTTCCGCCTGCGGGACAAGATCGACGGCGCGCGCAAGCGCTACGACGCGATCCTGATCGACACGCCTCCCACCCTGGGCATGATCACGGTCAACGCGATGGTCGCCTCGACGCACATCCTGATCCCGATCCAGTCCTCCTACTTCGCGCTCGAAGGGACCGATGACCTGCTCGAGACGATCGACAAGATCAAGGCGCGGCCGAACCCCGGACTTCAGATCCTGGGGGTCGTCGTGACGCTTCACGACAAGCGCACGGTCATCGGCCGGGACGTTTACGCACAGATCCGCTCGGTCTTCGGAGACAAGGTGTTCAAGACCACCATCTCCAAGAGCGTGCGGCTGGAAGAGAGCCCGGCCCACCGGGAGTCCATCTTCACGTTCGCGCCGCGCTCGGGCGGGGCCGCCGAGTATTACTCCCTCTCCGAGGAGGTCCTTTCCCGTGTCTAAACGCAGAGGTTTGCCGCAGGAAGCCAGGATGCGTCACGACTCCCATTTCGTGGAGGCACTCTCCTCGCGGTTCGGCGCGTCGCTCGGTCGGTGGATCCCGCTCGAAGAGATCGAGACGAACCCGGAGCAGCCGCGCACGAGCGTCGGAGATCTGAAAGAGCTCGCCAAATCGATCGAGGCCAAAGGCGTCCTCGAGCCCCTTCTCGTCCGGCCGATCGGGGATAACCGCTACCGGATCATCGCGGGGGAACGCCGTTTCCGCGCCGCGATGGAAGCGGGGCTGACCGAGGTGCCGTGCATCGAGTTCGACGTGCCGGAGAACGAGGTCATCGAGATTGCCCTGATCGAGAACCTCCACCGGAAAGACCTTCATCCCTTCGAGGAGGCGGAGGGCTACGCGGGGCTCGCCAGCCGCTACGGCTACACCCAGCAGCGAATCTCCGAGGCCGTCGGGAAGTCCCGCGTCTCCATCACCGAGGCTCTCTCGCTCCTGGACATTCCCGAGGACATGCGGGAGGAATGTCGGCGCGCCGACATCAACGCGACTTCGGTCCTCCTCGCGATCGCCCGGCTCAAGGACCCCGAGCAGATGCGCAAGGCCATCGCGGAGGCGGCCGCCGGATCGACACGGGACGATCTGCGTCGGAGGAAGGGGGAGATGGGAGGGAGAAGGCCGGCTCGCTACGCCTTCATCTACAAGCCCAAGGGCGGACCCTTCAAGCTGAACCTGTCCTTTCAGAAATCCCGCGTCGAAAAGGGCGAGTTGATCGAGACCCTCCGCCAGATCATCAAGCAGCTCGAAACCGGGGAAATCAAGCTCGGACGGCGCAGTTGAAGGCCAGAGTGACGGCCCGCGCGTAGAAACACTTCGATGCTCCTCGTCGAGGCAGCGCTGATCTTCCGGCTCGGCGCGGCCCTGGAAGGCACCCGGCAAGGCCTGGCTGATTACCCGGGCCACTGCGTCTCCCAGGGGGCTACCGAGGCTCAGGGTGCCCTCGAAATCTACGACAGCGAGACCTCGGATGGAACGATCGCGAAGCGCGAGTTTCGCGAAGCTCAGGAGCGAGTCTTCTTGCACGCCTTTTATTCGCTCGCGGCGGCTGCCCCGGCCAGGCGGAACTGGCCGTTGAAGCGCGAATCGATCCGGGAAGAAGACCTGGTCCTCCGGACCATCGAGTTCCTGGTTCTTGATGATGGGAATCGTCTCGTCCGGCGCGAGGTCTTCGGTTCCAGGGGAGATCTGGTCCGAACCGAGGATATCGAGTACGACTCGGTGGGAAAAAAGAGAAAGTCCACTGCGGTTTGGACCGGTTTTCGCGGTGACCGCCGGTACGAAACGACGTTCGCGGATAACAGCCAGACGACGCGACTCTTCGACAGCAGCGATCGGCTCATCGCCATGGCCGGGGACGTTCCACCAGGGGAAGCGCCCGCCGGCGGATGGGGCGAGCCAAAACAGGGCGTTGCCGTCAGCTTGACCGCGACTCCCAATCCGGGAAGGCCAGTTCATGTTCGGCTCGCTCTGACTCGTCTCGATGTCCAACGACGAAAGGCAGGTACCTACCTCGCGGTGTTCCCGTACCTGGAACTCAGGGACACTAAGGACCAGCCGATCCCACCCACCGGTAACTATGCGAACCGTGTCCGGGAATATCGAGAAAGACCGACCGCCACGCCGACATCCTGTGGCGCCGAGGCGTGGCTCGCCGGCCCAAGCGGCATCTGGGAAATGGATCTTGAAGAGACCTATGGAGACCTTCCGCCGGGGACTTACACGGCGATCGCAGGAGCCTGCTTTGACGCGGCCGGGCCAGTTTCAAATTTGGTGACTCTGGTCATCGAGGAGCCACAGGGGGAGCGTTAAGGGGTTTCAACGCGTCCTTCGTAGCGTCCGATAAGATATATTATGTAAAGTCGCTGGTTCGGCGCTTCCCGTCGGGAGGAATCCTGTTGAGAACGGAGGCCGTCCCGCTGGCCGGGTTGCCTCTGGCGACTTTACATAATATCCGCCGCCGTTATGCGAAGTCCGCCCTTTGAGCCTCGCTGCCGATGGAGGGGTTTGGCGGGCGGAACTTCACATAACGCGGCGTTGGGCCGAGCTGCCGTTCGAGTCCCTGGCGGGGGCGAAACACCCTGACGCCGGAGGATCACAGCTGAGAGCTGACAGCTGATAGCTTTCTCCCGATGCGCCTGGTGTCACGGTCGGTTCTCCGGGAGATATGGCCCCCTTTTCTTCTCGGGTTTGCGGCCTATACGTTCATCCTTCT